>Ga0116221_1000565_pt1 | contig 25056 bp, 21 predicted proteins | sample Sb_taG_5_FD_88965 | JGI IMG/M metagenome (GOLD analysis project Ga0116221, IMG submission 88965) | Peat soil microbial communities from Weissenstadt, Germany - Sb_50d_8_FC metaG | ecosystem: Environmental > Terrestrial > Soil > Wetlands > Peat | place: Germany: Weissenstadt | collected 2010-09-21 | reverse complement strand
TAGGCGACGTGCAGATCCTCGATCTCGAGCAAGGGCTTCATGCGACGCTCCCGAGATAGGCTTCCTGCACGCGCGGATCGGCGCGCACCGCCGCCGGCGTTCCTTCGACGAGCTTGGCGCCGAAATCCATCACGACGATACGATCGACCAAACCCATGACGAACTCCACGTCGTGTTCCACCAGGAGCACGGTGACGCCTTCTTGGCGCAGCCCGCGCATCAATTCGGCGAGTGCCGCTTTTTCCGGCCGGCTCAAACCGGCGGCGGGCTCGTCGAGGATGATCAGCGCCGGATCGGCGGCGAGCGCGCGGGCGACTTCGAGGATACGCTGGCGGCCGAGCGGAAGATTGCCGGCGAGGTCGTGCGGGTTGGCGTCGATGCCGACGCGCTTGAGTTGGCGTTGGGCTTCGGATCGGGCGCGCGTCTCTTCCGCCCGATCGAGCCGCAGCGCGCCGCTGATAAAGCCCGAGCGGGTGCGCAAATAGGTTCCGAGCAGCACGTTGTCGATCAGCGACAGGCCGGGTCGCAATTTGACATGCTGGAAGGTGCGGGCGATGCCGGCTTCGGCGATGCGCCGCTGGCCGGCGCGGGTGATATCCTGCCCGAGAAAAATGATCTTGCCATCGTCGCTCGGCAGCGCGCCGGTGATGAGATTGAACACCGTGCTTTTGCCGGCGCCGTTCGGACCGATCAGGCCGACGATTTCGCCGGCATTCACAGCGAAACCGACCTGATTGACCGCTTCGAGGCCACCGAAGCGTTTGAACAGACGCTCGACGGTGAGGAGCGGGGTGCCGCTCGCCGGCATCGTCCGTCGCGGCAACGGCGCGGCTGACGTGATCGTCGACCAAGCGCGGTTCGGCAGGAAGCGCAGTGCGAACGGCATTACGCCGCCGCGGGCGAATTGCAGCGCCAACACGTAGATGATGGCAAAGACGATGACTTCGAGTTGCTCGCCGTTGCGCGAGAAGTGCGGCAACACATCCTGCAACGCGTTTTGCAGCAGCGTGATCAACGCCGCGCCGACGACGGCGCCAAGAATATGTCCCGATCCGCCGAGGATCGCCATGAACAGATATTGGATCCCCATGCGCAGGTCGAACGGAGCCGGGCTCACATAACGGCTCATGTGGGCGTAAAGCCAGCCCGACAATCCGGCGAGCAGCGCGGCGATCATGAACGTGATGAGCCGGATGCGAAACACGCTGATGCCGAGGCTCTCGACCATCACCACGCCGCCGCGCAGGCTGCGAATGGCGCGCCCCTCGCGCGATTCGAGCAGGTTGGCGATCACGAAGGTCGCGACCGCGAGCACGCCCCAGATCAAATAATAGATCGCGGTGGTCGGTTCGAGCGAGATCGATCCGATAAAAATCGGCGGCACGCCGGAGATGCCGTTATGGCGGCCGAGCGCGTCCAGATTGCCGAACAGGAAGAAAATCGACAAACCCCAGGCGATCGTGCCCAGCGGCAGGAAATGCCCGCCGAGCCGGAGCGTGACGGCGCCGAGCAACGCCGCGACCAGGACGGTCAGAGCGAGCGCGAAGACAAGCCCGAGCCAAGGGGAAGCGCCCTCGACCGTCGTCAGCCACGCCGTGGCGTAAGCGGCGATGCCGACGAAGGCCGCCTGGCCGAACGACGTCAGTCCGCCGAACCCGGTCAGCAGCACGACGCCCAGCGCCACCAGCGCATAGATGCCGATGTAGTTCAGCAGCGTAATGGTGAAGGAAGCGACGTAGAGCGGCGCCGCCGCCAAGAGGACGACGACGGCGATCGCCAGCAGGATTCCGGCTCGCCGTGTCATCCCTCGACCTCCACATCTTCCTCTTCGGCCTGCGGCAGAGACAGCGAGCGCCACAACATCACCGGAATGAGCACGCTAAAGACCACCACCTCCTTGAACGCGCTGTCCCAAAAGGAGGCGAAGCTTTCAAGTACGCCGATGAAAAGGGCGCCGAGCGCGGTGCCCGGATAGCTGACGAGACCGCCGATAATGGCGCCGACGAAAGCCTTGAGCCCGATGATGAAACCTGAATCGTAATAGAGCGTTGTGGTCGGGCCGATCAGAATGCCGGAGACGGCGCCAAGCAAAGAGGCGAGCAGAAAGGCGAGCGTCGCCGTGCTACCGGGCCGAATGCCAACGAGGCGCGCGCCGATGCGGTTGACCGAAGTCGCGCGCAACGCCTTGCCCGACAAGGTATGCTCGAAGAAAAGAAACAGCAGCAGGCTGAAGATGGCGGCGGTCGCCACCATCAGCAAAGTCTGCGACGTCACGATTACGCTGCCGAAGCGGAAGATTTCATTGGTCAGCGGCTTGGTGCGGAATCCTTCCGGCCCGAAGAACAGGAGACCCAATCCCGAGAGCCCGAAAGTCAGCGCCACCGAAACAATGAGCAGCAAGAGGACCGAAGCGTCCGCGAGCGGGCGCAACGCGATGCGCTCGATCAGCGGCCCGATCGGGACCACCAGCGCAATGGCGAGCGGAATTTGGGCACCTGCGGGCAGTATCATCCCGGCGGTGAGCCAAGCGATGGAGGCTGGGATGAGCGGCAAGAGGCCGTAACCGACGACGCCGTGGGCGATGCGCCGGGTCTGGCCGCGCCGCCATTGATGCACGCCCTCCACGAGACAGGCCGTGACTGCCAGCGTGGCGATCAGATAAACGGTGCCCGGCATGCGGCCGAGCTGCATCGATGCAAGCGTCAGCGCCGAGAAGGCGACGATATCGCCGAACGGCACGAACACCACGCGCGTGATCGAGAAAATGAGAACAAGACCGAGGCCGACGAGGACGTAAATCGATCCGGTGGCGATGCCGTCGATGCCGAGGATGAGGCCGATGTCAGGTGTCATGCGTGCCCCAACGGCTCAACGCGTGCGCCGGTCGAGCGTTGAAGAAAACCATTGCGGGTCAATTGTTTCAAGCTTAAAAAGTCGGGCACGAACGCGCACTGACAAAGCTTCGCGCACCAGCCGGCAATCGGGAGGTTTCTCGTGAATACACTGCGTATCGTTGGCGGCGCGGCGATTGTCTCCTTGATGATCCTGCCGGCCAAGGCGGCCGATATCACCGTCGGCCTCATTACCGCGATGACCGGTCCCAGCGCCTCAATCGGGATACCTTATTCCAAAGGCACCGCCGCAGGCGTGGCCTACAAGGATGAGGTCAACGGCATCAAGCTCAACGTCGTACAGCTCGACGACACGTCAGACCCGTCGACCGGCACGCGCAATGCACGCAAACTCGTCGAGCAGGACAAAGTCGACGTGCTGATGGGCGCCGGCAGTACGCCGATCTCAATCGCGATGACTGCCGTGTGCCACGAGCTGAAAGTTCCGTGCATTACGCTTTCTCCGGTGAATATGCCCGGCGAACCAGGCTCCTGGATGATCTCTATTCCGCAGCCGCCGACACTGATGGTGTCGGTCGTGGTGGACTACATGAAGGACGCGGGCGTCAAGACCGTCGGCTATATCGGCTTCAGCGACGGGTGGGGCGATCTCGTTTATGGTGGCCTGGAAAAATCCGCCGGGCCCGACGGCATCAAGATCCTGACCAACGAGCGCTACGCGCGCGCCGACACCTCGGTGACCGCGCAGGCGCTGCATATCGTTTCGGCCGAGCCGGACGCGGTGATGACCGGCGGATCGGGAACGCCGGGCGCGCTGCCGTTCATCGCGCTGCGCGAACGCGGTTACACCAAGGCAATCTACGGCACGCCGGCGATAATCAATCCCGATTTCGTGCGCGTCGGCGGCGCCGCGGTCGAAGGGGTGATTGCCTCAACCGGCCCCGTGGTCGTCGCCGATCAGCTGCCGGATACCTATCCGACCAAGAAAATCGCGCTCGACTATCAAGCCGCGTATCAGAAGGCCAACAACGAGCCGGCGCGCGGCGCGTTCGGTCCGTATGCGTTCGACGGCTGGTTGGTGCTTCTGGATTCAGTCAAGCGCGCCTTGGCGACCGGCGCGCAACCGGGCACGTCGGAATTCCGCACGGCTTTGCGCGACGCGCTCGTCACCGCCAAGGACGTTGTCGGCACGCACGGCATCTACAACTTCAAGCCGGGCGACAGCTTCGGCGTCGATAAGCGGGCGCTGGTGCTGGTCAAGCTCGTCGACGGCAAGTGGATGCTCGTGCAGTAACTGAAGTCCATCTGCAGCTCGTCGCCGCGTAGGCGGGGACCCAGTTCTGGATTCCCGCTTGCGCGAGAATGAGCGGCTTTTCTCTCTTAAAGTCCCTTCGGGTTGGTCAAGAACTCCTCGATGATCTCGGGCGGGGCCTTGACGTAATCCGACACGCGGCTGACTCCGAGACCGTTCAAGCGCTTCAGTTTGACGGCGAGCTCGGCCATTTTCACCACGATAGGAATGCCGTCGATCACCGGCGCGCCGTCCACGGTGTGTTCCCGCACCGCCGAGAACAGCAGCATCGGAATGCCGCCGCCGGGGATCAGCACGTCGCAGCCGGCGGCGACCAGCGGCTGCGCCTGTTCGGCGAATAGCCGCACCACTTCGGCGGCGAGCGCATCGGACTCATAGGCTTTCAAAATCTGCCCCGGTTCGAACGTCATCGCATGCACGCCGGTGACGCGCCGCTCCAGCCCGTATTTGCCGATCTGGTGGTGAAACCAGGAAATATAGCGGGGGTTGATGGTGACGATGCCGCTCCTTTGGCCGAGCTGGCAGGCATAGAGCATCGAGGCTTCGCCAAGCGACACCACCGGAATGTCGACCACCGCGCGCGCCTCATAAAGCCCGGCGTCCTGGAAGTGACCGATGATGAACGCGTCGTAACCTTCGCGCTCGGCCTTGACCGCGTTGCAGATCACCTCGCGGGCGCAGCGGAACTCGACGATCGGGTGCGCGTAATTGTCGTGCGGCGTGATGCCCTTGATATCGACTTCGGTCCCGGGATCGACGATCGCCGCGAGATGCCGGCGCAGCCGCGCCCAATAGACCTTACCGTTCGACTCGTCGACGTAGCTTTGATACCAGATACGCATCGTGTTTTTCCTAAAGGCTGAAACTGGAGACGCTGGCGCCGCCGCAGACGTAGAGAAGCTGCCCGGTCACGAACGAGTTTGCCGGATCGGCAAAGAACAAGACGGCGCGGGCGACGTCGTCGGCCCGCCCGAGCCGGCCGACCGGGATGGTCTTGGCCAGCGCCGCCTCGCGTTCGCTGTCCGCCGGGATGACTTGGCGAAACATCTCGGTATCCGCGATCGGGCCCGGCGCCACGACATTCACCGTGATGCCGGACCGCGCCAATTCGAGGGCCCAGGTTCGCGCCATGCCGATCATGCCGGCTTTGGTCGCCGAATAGACGGTGCGCGTCTGCAGCCCGAGTGCCGCGCGCGAGGAGATGAGCACGATGCGGCCGAAATTGCGTTCGCGCATGCCCGGCAAGACGGCTTGCAGGATCAGGATGGCGGCGCCGAGGTGAAGCTGGGTGAGATCGTGCAAATCGTCCTGCTTAACCTCGGGGAGGAGACCTGCGCGCACGGCCCCGGCATTGTGGACCACCGTGGCGACCGGATATTGCTTCGCCACGCCGGCGGCCGCTGTGGCGGTCGCTTTCGCGTCGGTGAGATCGACTTCGAGGGAATGCAGCGCCGCGTGAGTCCATTCCGGGCGCCGGCGCGAAAGCGAGACGACGTCATGGCCGGCCTCGACCATGCGGCGGCAGATCGCGGCGCCAATGCCGGTGCTTCCGCCGGTGACGATGGCTACCGGGCGTTCGTTCATGGTGCGCGGCTCACATGAAAAGCTGGATGCTGCGGAGCGCGGCGTCGCAATTGACCAGATCGACGCGCTTCAATTTGATCTTGAGCTTGCCGCCGACGAGCGCAAGCGTATGCGTCGCCCAGGCGGCGTACAATTCCTGCTCGTCGAGGCGCGTTTCCACGTAATGCATCGGCGTCCAGGTGACGTATTCGTTGGCGGCGGGATCACGCTTGTCGATCAGCGGCACCTGCAGCACGTGATGGCAGCGGCTTTTTGGCTTTTGCGAGAACGTCCGGTTGCCCTTGAGCCGCTCGATGCGGATTTGCAAGAGGAGCTTGTCCTCGTACATCAGCGACGTAGCGAGCCGCGGATCGGTCTGGCCCCATTCCAGTGGCATCCAGTAATAGCCGTCGTCGGCGAACAGATCGAGCCACTCCTCGAAGCGGTGCTGGTCGATCAGGCGTGCTTCATGCACGACAAAGCTGATCAGGTCATGGTCGGTCGGCGCGCTCATCGCCCCGTCACATCGACATGGTCATGAATTTCGACCAGGCGCGGAACTGGTTGCGCATCTGCCATTCCGACGTGCCGTTGATGACCGCGGTCTCTTGTTCGATTTCCGCTGGGTCATAGAGGCGCTGAATGTTGACCCAGGGGTTGGCGTCGACATGCAGTCCTTCCTGGGCGCGCTCGTACATTTCCAGGTCGTCGTGCCCGACGATCGAGGTCGGGGCATTCACCAGCCGGTTGTAGGTCAGCGTCCGCTCGAGCAGCGCATCCGGCGCGTCGACCAGGCGGAAGGTCCAGGATTCGGCGAGCGTCCGGTCGGGCGCGAGCGGCTTGAACAGGCGGATCGACTGGATCGGCCCCTTGACGGTGAAATTGGGAAAGTACGACGTGTTGTGGCGGTTCTCGTCGAGGATGGCCTTGGCGCGCGCCTCGCCGTCGGCGGCGACCATCTTCTCGAAGTAGTCGGGGATCGCCGAATAGTCGGAATGAATCGAATGGTGCACACCGGTATGGCCGTGGCCGTTTCGCCAGACGCGGATGCCCATCTTCTCGAAGAATTCGTAGGACGACATGAACGGCGCATAGATTTCGACCGCTGGCGGCTTCTTGTTGCTGCCGGGCGCCATCCGCTTCCACACCTCGATCGCCGTGCCGGCCGAGGATTCGTGGGCCACCATGGGATGACAGGTGTCGGTCAGGTTCTCGACCAGCATTTTCCAATTGCAATTGTGCATGTAGCGCAGCACGCCGCCGGCCACTTCCAGCCGCCCAGCGGGCGAGCGATCCACCATATTGTCGATGGTCGAGAGACTCTCGCCGAAGTATTCCTCGAAGTCCGGTCCGACGTCGCTCATCTTGGCGAACATGAAGCCGCGATAATTTCTTACGTGCTTCACCGGTGCGATGCCTTTGACGGCGACGCTCTCCTCCAGCCCGGTGTTCTCGTAGCCCTTGCGCAAGGGGATCGCGAGCAGTGAGCCGTCGGTCTTGAACGACCAGGCGTGATACGGGCAGCGGAAGAATTTTCCGGCGTTGCCGCAGGTGTCGATGGTGATGCGCGTGCCCTTGTGCGGGCAGCGGTTGTAGAGGACGTGCACGACGCCGTCGGTGTGGCGCACCATCAGGATCGGCTGCTTGCCGATGGTCGTGCCGTAATAGTCGCCGGCATTGGGCACCTGGCTGTCGTGACCGACATAGATCCAGGTGTTGGCGAACAAATGCTCCATCTCGAGGTCGAATACTTCCTGGTCGACGTAAACATCGCGATGGACCTCAGTCTCCCGCACCAGGTCATGAACCGCGGCGGCGTTTTTGTTGTACTGGCCCATGAATATCTCCCTTGCCGTCGGTCAGAGGTCGAGAACAAGCCGTGGCGTCTTTGCTCTCGATACGCAGATTTGCATCACCTTGTTCCCGGCGCGCTCGTCGTCGCTGAGGATGTGATCGCGATGATCGGGCACGCCTTCCAGCACGGCGACCTGGCAGATGCCGCACTCGCCGCGCTGGCAATCGTACATCGGATCGATGCCTTCCTCTATCAGCACCTGCAGGATGCCTTTGTCGGGCGGAACAATGAAGGTCAGGCCGGAACGCTTCAGCACGACCTCGATTGCGGTATCGGCCATGGGCAGCTCCTTGCCGGATATCTGATGCTTTAGGCTTAAAATAAACCCGCGGGGGGACTTTGTGCTATGCATTTATCGCATCTGCGATCGCCGATCGCCGCCATAACCGCTGCCAAAGCCGTTTCAATGTCGCTCCCCGATCTGTTTCCGCCGTCCGAGCGCACCTTACCCAAAATGCTCGCACGCCAGGCCGAGCGTTATCGCCAACGCCGTCTGGTGACGATCGGCGGCACGGCGCTGAGCTATGCCGACACCCGCGATGCCGCCGCGGGCTATGCCGGCGCTCTGGCCGCGGCCGGAACGAAACCCGGCGACCGCGTCGCCATTATGTGCGGCAACCGCGCCGAACTCCTGCTCAGCATTCTCGGGTGCGCCTGGCTTGGCGCCATCGCCGTTCCCATCAACACCGCCTCGCGCGGCGCGCAGCTGCAACACATCCTCGGCAATTGCGGCGCGCGGCTTCTGGTCATCGAGCGCGAGCTGACCCCGGTGCTCGTGTCGCTCGATTTGGCGCACATTCCGCTCGAAGCTTTGTGGCTGGTCGGGGAGGGGCCCGCGGGAGATTTAAGGCAGCTCAAATCGGCGCCGTTCCCGAAGCCGCAGGGACACATGCCGCCGCACCCGGCAGAACCCGGCGATACGTTTGCCATCCTCTACACCTCCGGCACGACGGGCTTGTCTAAGGGTGTGTGCTGCCCGCACGCCCAATATTTCTGGTGGGGCGTCTACACGTCGCAGCTCATCGGCGTCCGCGAGTCGGACGTGCTAGTGACGACCTTGCCGGTGTTCCACACCAACGCGCTCGGCGCATTCTTCCAGACCTTGCTTAGTGGCGCGACGATCGTCGTCGAGCCGCGTTTCTCCGCTTCGGGATTCATGGCGGCGCTGGCGCAGCACAAGGCGACAGTGACCTTCGTGCTCGGCGCGATGGTGCCGATGCTGTTGACGCAGGAAGAAAGCGCCGCCGATCGCGCGCACAATGTGCGGCTTGCTTTGGCGCCGGCGGTGCCGGCGCATTTCCACAAAAGCTTCACCGATCGCTTCGGTTTCGGGCTGATCGACGGATACGGCTCTACCGAAACGAACTGCATCATGGGCGCGCCGCTTGCCGAGCAACGGCCCGGCACGATGGGGCGGCTCTTGCCCGGCTTCGCCGCCCGCGTAGTGGATGTAAACGACAACGAACTGCCGGACGGCGAAGCGGGCGAGCTGGTGCTGCGCGCCGACGAACCGTTTGCCTTTGCCACCGGCTATTTCGGCATGGCAGACAAGACGGTCGAGGCCTGGCGTAATCTCTGGTTCCACACCGGCGACCGCGTCGCGCGCGAACCCGACGGTTACTATCGCTTCATGGACCGCATGAAGGATGCCATCCGCCGCCGCGGCGAGAACATCTCGTCCTACGAAGTGGAGCAGGTGCTGCTCAGCCATCCGGCGGTTGCGAACGCCGCCGTGTTCCCGGTGCGCTCCGAACTCGCCGAGGACGAGGTGATGGCCGCCCTCATACTACGCGCGGGCACGCGGCTCACTCACTCCGAACTTCTGGATTTTTGCCAGCCGCGCATGCCGTATTTTGCGGTGCCGCGCTATCTCGAATTTGTCGAAGCGCTGCCGGCTACCGAGAGCGGCAAGGTGACCAAATACAAGCTGCGCGAACGCGGCGTCACCGCGGCGACGTGGGATCGGGAGAAGGTTGGGTATAAAGTCGTGCGGAAGAGCGCGCCTTAGCTCTCAGAGCGGAATGAAATTTGATTGCATCGTCATGCCCGCGCTTGTCGCGGGCAAGGTCTGCGGTGATCTTTTTTGTGATCGCAAGTCGGCCCGGCAGGATTCGAACCTGCGACCTTGAGCTTAGAAGGCTCTTGGCGCCGCCTGTTCGTGTTTGTTCGTGGGTGACTTTGTGGGTGGGATACCGCCAGCGGCGGAAAGCGGGTCAAATCAATGGGGGGAGGCGGAGGGGGCCTCTGCTGCTTTTCCCCCGTCTGCTTTTCCCCCGAAAGCGGACATTCGAGCCCCTTCGCGCGATGTCCGCTAAGGGCCATTTCCAGACTTATGGCGGCGCAGCAAATTCGCTGAGATTTAGGGGGCCTTCGTTGCCGGGGCGGTGCCGGGTTCACCGCGACTAGCCTTGCGACGTAGGGACCTGAAGCCTACCTTCGCCGCAATTCGGTGCGAGGAAACGCTTCAATGAGCGAGACCGAAGCCCTCTTTGGTGTGCTGCGCCAATCGGCCGATCCTGATTGTGCTGCCGCCATCGAGCAATTGGTTCGCGAGGCACCCGATCGCGACCTCTGTCGCATCAATGTGCTCGCCTTTGCCGGCAAGCGTAACCTCGATGAAGAGCGTGCCATCGCCGCGTTCCTGCATGCGGCTCGACTCGGCCTGTTCGAACTGTCTTGGAATGTCCTTTGTCCTGGATGTGGCGGCGTGCTCGAAGCGGCTGCTACGCTCAAGACCGTTAACCGTGACGAATACCACTGCGGATTGTGTGCTGCCGGTTACAAGCCGACGCTCGATGAGATGGTGGAAGTGACCTTCACCGTCAGTCCGCGCGTCCGCCACATTGCCGCGCACAACCCGGATACGCTCTCCGAAGTCGAATATTACCGGCAGATTTTCTGGTGTTCAGGTGTCGATCTTCCTGAGACGTTGGCGGAAAGTCTTGCCGAGTTCACCGTCGATTCGATTGAGTTGCCGCCCGGAGAGAAGGCGGTGTTGTCGGTGCAACTCCCAAGCGATTTTGTCATCCTCTTCGATCCGGTGACGCACGGAACGCAGTTCATCGACGTCAAAGGCGAGCCGACGCGCGAACGGCAGACACTGACGATGGTATTCAATAACGTGAAGGCACCAGTCGGCACGATTGAGATGCGGCCGGGGCCGTTGCGGCTCGCGCTCGAGAACCGCACCAGCCGCCGCGTGCTGCCGGCGCTGTGGATCGCCGGCGATCCGTTGCACCATCTACTGGGCAAACGGCGGCCGTTCCTGACGGCAAAGCGTCTCCTGACCAATCAGACTTTCCGTGACATCTACCGCACCGACACCCTTGACGTGGACCAGCGGCTTAAGATCACGAGCCTCACCTTCCTGTTTACCGATCTCAAAGGCTCGACTGCGCTTTATGAGCGGGTCGGCGACCTCGTCGCTTACGATCTCGTTCGCCAGCACTTTCACGTTCTCTATGACGTCGTGGCTGCGGAGGCAGGCGCCGTGGTCAAGACCATCGGCGACGCCGTGATGGCGACCTTCGAGACGCCCGACCGGGCGCTGGCGGCGGCGTTGCGCATGCGCGAGGAAATGGCGCGCATCAATGCCGAACGCCGCAATGAGGATTTGCTCCTTAAAATCGGCATTCACGAAGGGCCGTGCCTCGCCGTTACGCTCAACAACAGCCAGGACTATTTCGGCCAGACCGTGAACATGGCGGCGCGCGTGCAGGGGCTGGCTTCGTCGCGTGCTATCTTCGTTACCAAGTCGGTGGTCGAGGACGTCAAGGCAGCGAAAATTCTCGAAAACTCGGGCCTGCGGCCGACCATGCAGCGTGCAGCGCTGCGCGGCATCACTGACGAAACGACTGTGTACGAGATCCCCTGACGGCAAACGGTGAACTGCCTCCCCGCAGACCGTCTCGCGCGCGGTGACGTGGTGAGCTTATCGAGCATTTCGATAACTGCGCGCTGCCCATGTTGCGTTGCACGATGGATCGCAGTAATCGGTCGCTCAGGGTCACAAGCCGACATGGCGGTTCGAGTTTGTGACGTCTGCTACTCCTCCGAAAGCCGACATTGCTTCCGCGCTTACCAGGCCGCGCCCTGACGACCGCCCGGTTGTGGGTGGATTTGAGGGTAGGGGAGGCAAAGGCCGTGAATATTTCAGTGAATCCAATCGCCCCAGGCCGGAGGACCGCTCCGCCGGAGGTCCGCTTTTCCGCGATGTCGGAGTATAAAGTAGACATCGCGATTTGACCGCGTCATGTCGGCTCAGACCGTGAGTTTCCATCAAACGTCCGGATTTGATTTCGGGTAGGGACAGGTAAATTATCGCCTATGCGGAACGTAGATCGCTCTCTTTAATCGGGATGCTGCGCAGGCGCTTGCCGGTTGCGGCAAAGACGGCGTTGAGCACCGCGGGCGCGGCAACCGAGATGGTCGGTTCGCCGACCCCGCCCCAGAACTCGCCGTCAGGCATTACCACGACGTCGACTTTCGGCATCTCGTCGATCCGCATGACCTGCCAAGTATCGAAGTTGGTTTGCTCGATCCGGCCGCCGCGCACGGTGCATTCGCCGTACAGAAGAGACGAGAGCCCATAGACAAATGAACCTTCGACCTGGCGAGTGATCAGCTCGGGATTGACGGCGTGACCGCAATTAGTGGCCCCCACCATGCGGCGGACCATCACGCGGCCATTCTCAACCGAGACCTCGGCGCAGGCTGCGACGTAGCTGGCGTTGGCCATGACCTGCGCGAGCCCACGATAGACGCCTTGTGGTGCCGGTGTGCCATACCCCGCTTTGGCCGCCGCCGCCTGCAGCACGGCGGCGTGTTTGGGCTTCAAGTACTTGAGGCGGAAGGCGAGCGGGTTTTCGCCTGTTGCGTGCGCCAGCTCATCCATGAAGCATTCGACGTAGAGCGCGTTGTGGTTGCTATTGACGCCACGCCAGAAGCCGGCAGGTATGGACGGATTGCGCATAGCGTGGTCGATCAGCAGATTGGGCACCTCATAGCCGAATGCGCCCTCGGCGCCGCCGGGATTGAGGCTCTGGAAAGCGATCGGGTCCTTGCCGTTCTGCAGACGCGCGGGCGCCAGTGACGCTAGGATCGACTGGCCGGAGATGCGCATGTGCAACCCGATCAGCTTGTTGTTTGCGTCGAGCGCGGCCCGCATCCTGCACTGCGTGATCGGATGATAGGTGTCGTGCGTGGTATCCTCCTCGCGCGACCACAGCAGCTTGATCGGCACGCCGGGCACCTGCTTGGCCACTGCAACCGCGTGGCGCACAAAATCGGTGGGCCCGCCGCGTCGGCCAAATCCACCACCGACGAAGGTTTTGTGGAGATCGCATTTTTCAAGCGGCAGGCCGGCCGCTTGCGCAGCCGCCCTCAGCGCGTCTTCACCATTCTGGGTCGGGGCCCAGACTTCGCAACGCTCAGGCGTATAAAGCGCCGTAGCGTTCATCGGCTCCACGGCGGCGTGGATGCGGTAGGGGAAGGCGTAGACCGCTTCCACGACTTTTGCGGCGCCGGCCATTGCGGCCCGTACGTCGCCCGCCTGGTTGCCCACGGCGGTGGGCTCAGCGTCGAGCCCCTCTTTGAGGAAATCGGCGATCGTGGCATCGCTGACGGTGACGTTTTTGCCTTCGTCCCAGACGACCGGCAACGCCTCGAGCGCCGTTTTCGCGCGCCACCATGAATCGGCCACCACTGCGACCGCGAAGTCGCCGATGCGCACAACGTGCTGGACGCCGGGCATGCCCCGGACCGTCGCCTCGTCGTAGCTCTTGAGCGTTCCGCCAAAGACCGGGCAGGCCGCGATCGCCCCATAGAGCATACCGGGTAACCGCACATCGATGCCATATTTGGTCTTGCCAACTAGCTTATCCGGCGTGTCGAGGCGCTTGAGGGGTTTCCCGGCAATCTTCCAATCCTTCGTGGGTGTAAGTGGCACGTCCGCCGGAGGCGTGAGCTTGGCGGCAGCGTCTGCTACTTTGCCGTAAGTGACCGAGCGGCCTGATGGCTGGTGGGTGATCAAGCCGTTTGCCGGGCTACATTCGGAAACCGGCACGTTCCAAGCGTTGGCTGCGGCCTGGATCAACATCACCCGTGCGATTGCGCCGCCCTTGCGGACATATTCATTCGACTCGCGGATGCCGCGGCTGCCGGTAGTGTTGGATTCGCCCCATACGCGATTGCGTGCGAGATTCTCGCCGGGCGTCGGAAACTCAGCCGTGACCTTCGACCAGTCGCATTCCAGTTCCTCGGCGACCAGTTGCGCTAGTCCAGTGAGCGTGCCTTGACCCATTTCCGACCGCATAATCCGGATGACGACAGTATCGTCTGGCCGGATCACGACCCAGGCGTCGATTTCCGGGGTACCGTCGTCGGCGCGCACAAGGTCCGGACTGAATGGGAGTTTGAAACCCAAGGCAAGGCCGGCGCCTGCGGCTGCGCCGGCGATGACGAATGAGCGTCGACTAAGGTTTGCCATGTAGGTCATGGCCGCTCCTTTTGCGCGTTGGCCGCGGCGTGGATCGCCGCGCGGATACGCTGGTAGGTTCCACAGCGGCAAATGTTGGTGATCGCCGCGTCGATGTCGGCGTCGGTCGGCTTGGGCTTCTCCTTCAAGAGCGCCACGACCGCCATCATCATTCCGCTCTGGCAATAGCCGCATTGCGGCACGTCGAAGTCGAGCCAAGCTTGTTGGACCGGATGCAGCTTGCCGTTCTGCGCCAGCGCCTCGATGGTCGTGATCGCCCTGCCGCCGACCGTGCCAACGGGGACTTGGCAGGAGCGCGCGGCGACGCCGTCGATATGCACCGTGCAGGCCCCGCATTGAGCGATCCCGCAGCCATATTTTGTACCCGTAAGCCCGATTGTATCGCGCAGTACCCACAGCAAAGGCGTATTGGACTCGACATCGACCTCGTGGGATTTACCGTTGATGAAAAGAGCCGTCACGCTTGTTCTCCGATTTCAATGCACGAATGGCGGCGTCACCCCCGGCGGCCGGAAGAACATCTTGGCCGATAAACTAAGAGCTCTCGCTGCTGAGTCGGCGCATAGGGTGACGGGTGTCGCCTCGTTTATTTTGCTGGCGAACATAGGCGATCAGCGCCTCCGGGCGCTCCATCTTAACTTTGAGCGCGGCGATCAGCGCATCTTCGGCGTCAACGACGACGTGTCCCGTTTTTCCGTGCAATTTAAAGCCGACCGCAAACTGCACTGTGCTCTCCCGCTTTCAATATTTAAATGATAGCACAATTCATTTTTGTGAACCGCTCCCAGGTCGTGGGTTTGCTTGGGCGGAGCTGAAAAGGCGGCCGGCTTCGGGGCGCACTGATGGCAAAATGGCCGTGTTTTCCAGCATCTGGAGCAAGGAAGACGATGAAGGCCACGAGGGCCGCTGCACCTAGGGCGAGAAACGTCGCACTGTAGCCGAAATGATCGACGATCTCGCCGGCGGCAAGGCACATTGGTCGCAATTTGCCTGAGTCACGGCCACCAACGAAAAAGCCAGAATGCAGATATCCGGAAACGCTGAATTGGAAAACGACGGTCATGTCTGAAGCCAAAACGCTCCTGCAGCTCGCCGGGGCTGACCTTGCGCCCGCCAAGGTTCGCGAAGCGAGCCGTCGACCTGCAGAACGAATATTTGAGTGGGCCCATCGCCGTGCCGGGAGCCGGCAACGCGATCGCCAGCGCGGCTCGGCTGCTCGCGTCGGCAAGGAATAACGGCACACCGATTTTCCATATTGCGCATAAGGTAGGGCCGGGAAGCTTGTTCGACCGCGCCGCCGAACGCGGTCAGATCGTTACCGAACTGGCGCCGGTACCGAACGAAGCGGTGATCGAAAAGGGATTGCTCAACGCGTTCGCCGGCACTGAATTGCATGCGCTGCTATCCGCGACCGGGCACAAAAACATTATCCTCGCCGGATTCATGACGCACATGTGCGTCAGTTCAACGGCTCGCGGCGCCCTTGACCTCGGTTATCGGATCACCATTGCGGCGTCGGCCTGTGGAACACGCGATCTACCGGACGGCCGTGGCGGGGTCAGTCCAGCGCCGACCGTCCATGACGTGGCTCTCGTCGAATTGTCCGACCGTTTCGCCATCATCGCACCGACGAGCGAAGAGCTTGTTTGAAGCGTCCCGCTGACGTTCGCCATTGATTGTTGCAATCCGGCGATTCTTCGTGGGTAAATTTGCGGGTGCGCAACAAGGCGGTTTCGTAGTTGATTGATATTCCCTCGCAATTTCTACTTTTGTGCAGGCACTCCCTCCGCCACCGGCGAAATACCTCCGTCTCCGCCGGGATTGCTTAATTCCCAGGTAAGCACATTTGACATGGATCATGGAGGCTGCGGCCGCGAGATTGCATGAATAGCGCGCATCCGCCGGGCCGGAAGGATCGTTATGGTCGCCACGCGACAGGATTTGATCAAGATCGCGCCCTTGCCGCCGCCAACGACCCGGGCGCCCGCTGCGCCGCATGTGCCGGCGCGCTTGAGCCAAAGCGCGATCGGAATCGGCGGCCGCGCGCCGGAAGATCGCGATTCATATAGTATGACCGCGCTCGCCGACATCACCGATCGCTCGTTGCACGCGGCGACCGCACGCTTTACCGCCGGCATTTCGCCGGCCGCGGTGGCAGAAGCCTATTTGGACTGGGCGACGCACCTTGTATACGCGCCGGGCAAGCGCCTTCAGCTCATGAACAAGGGGATCCGCAAGGCGAGTCGTTTCGGCAACTATGTCGCGCGCTGCATGGCGGAGGGCGGCAAGACGGATGCCTGCATCGAGCCGCTGCCGCAGGATCACCGGTTTGTCGGCGAGGCCTGGCAGAAATGGCCGTTCAACTTCGTCTATCAGGGGTTTTTGCTGCAACAGCAATGGTGGCATAACGCCACGACCGGCGTGCGCGGCGTTTCCAAGCGGCACGAGGAGATGGTCGAATTTGCGTCGCGCCAAATCCTCGACATGGTGGCGCCGTCGAATTTCCCGCTGACCAATCCGGAAATCCTCTTGCGCACCATCGGCAGCGGCGGCCTCAATCTGGCAAAAGGCTGGCAAAATTTTCTCGAGGACGCGGAGCGCGCCGCCGCCGGCAAGCGGCCGATCGGCAGCGAAGAGTTCGTCGTCGGCCGCGACGTGGCCATAACGCCCGGTAAGGTCGTCTATCGCAACCGCCTCATCGAGTTGATCCAGTACGCTCCGGCGACCGAAACGGTGCGGCCGGAGCCGATCCTCATCGTTCCGGCCTGGATCATGAAATATTACATCCTCGATTTGTCGCCGCAGAACTCGCTGGTCAAATATCTCACCGAGCAGGGCTTCACGGTGTTCGTGATCTCCTGGAAGAATCCGGGTCCGGACGATCGCGATCTCGGAATGGAGGACTACCGAACGCTCGGCGTGATGGACGCGCTCGACGCCGTCAATGCCATCGTGCCCGGCCGGAAAGTGCACGCGGCCGGCTATTGTCTCGGCGGCACGCTTCTTTCGATCGCCGCGGCGGCGATGGCGCGCGACGGCGACGAGCGTCTGGCGACGGTGACGCTGTTTGCCGCGCAGACCGACTTCACCGAGGCCGGCGAAATCATGCTGCTGATCGACGAAAGTCAGATCGCGTTCCTTGAAGACATGATGTGGGAGCAGGGGTTTCTCGACAGCCGGCAAATGGCCGGCGCGTTCCAGATGCTGAACTCGAACGATCTGATCTGGTCGCGCCTCGTGCACGATTACCTGCTCGGCGAGCGCCAGCCAATGACCGATCTGATGGCGTGGAATGCTGACACGACGCGCATGCCGTACCGGATGCATTCGGAATACCTGCGCAATCTTTTCCTCGGCAACGATCTGGCGGAGGGCCGCTTCACGGCAAACGGCGCGCCGGTGGCGCTCGCCGAAATTCGCGCGCCGATCTTCACGGTGGCCACCGAGCGCGATCATATCGCGCCGTGGCGCTCGACCTACAAGATCAACCTGCAAGCAGAAACCGAGGTGACGTTCGTGCTCACGACCGGCGGCCACAATGCCGGCATCGTGTCGGAGCCCGGTCATCGCGGGCGCAGTTTCCGCAGCATGAGCCGGCCGCAAGGGAATTATCTCGATGCGGAGCGGTTTTACGCCGAAGCCGCGCGCAAGGACGGCTCCTGGTGGCCGGAATGGGCTGCCTGGCTCAAGGAACGCTCCGGCGAACCGACTTCGCCGCCGGCGATGGGTGCGGCGCAATCCGGTTACCCGTCGCTCGGCGATGCACCCGGAGCCTATGTCTTCGGGGAATAGCACTGCGGAACGAGGGGTTGCCGCGCGATGAACCGCGAGCTGGCAAAGAAACTGAAAGCCGCCGGCTTTCCGGTTGGAGCTTACCGCCTCGGACATAAATTCTATCCGCCCGAGCACGGCGGCGCATGGACCGAGGCGGCGCGGCGTCACGGCGTGATGATCACTCCCTACGATCTGGAAGAGCGCATGGCCGATATCAGGGAGGGCTATTATTGCCCCAACCTTTCGGACCTCATCGACGCCTGCGGCCCGCAATTTTCGCGGCTGTGGATTCTGAAAGCGCTATGGATGGCGGAAAGCGTCAACGCCGAGCACACGGCGGTCGGCGACAGCCCGGAAGAAGCCGTGGGGAAATTGTGGCTCGCTTTGCATAAGCCCAAATCTGGAAATATCCCGGCGTGAGCGGCTTGTCCTCGCTTAACGTCCGTCCGGCATGCGCAGGCCGAACCAGGCGTCGCGCACCTGCTGGTAATGCACCATAGGATCGTAGATCGCGACCGGGAGTCGAAGCTCCCGGGCCGTCAGGCGGCCGACGGCCGACAACAGGCTATAGGAGGCGACGACGCGATCGTGCTGCGCGACGATCAGGGCGACACGCGCGTTCACCAATGCCTGCTCGGCATTGAGCACGTCAAGCGTCGTGCGTTGTCCGGCCTGGGCCTCGTTGCGAACGCCGTTGAGCGCGCGCTCGGAGGCGTCGTTCTGGCGCACCGCGGCTTCGACCTCTGCCTTCGCCGCTACCAGCTGGCCCCAGGCCTGCACCACATTGGCGCGGGTCTGGTCGCGAACCTGATCGACGTTCAAGCGCTGCTGACCGACCGTCTCTTTGTCCAGCCGGATGGCCGAATATTCCGCACCACCCTGATAGATCGGCACAGAAAGATTGAGCGTCATCGTTCCGAGGAACAGATTGGGCGTGAGGATGTTGGAATAATTCTGCTGCTGAACGCTGCCTTGCAACGCCAGCGTCGGCCATAGCGCGCCTTCCGCGATCTTGACTTGCAGCTGTGCGACGTCGACGCCGTAGAGCGCCGCGGTTACCGACGGATTCTCCGCCGTGCCGACCGCGATCGCCGCATTGAGATTATTGGGGGCGAGCCGATCCACCGGCGAAGCCGCGGCGAGATTGTCCGCCTCGACGCCGATGATCCGCCGGTAATTGGCCCGCGTCGTCATCAGCGTGGATTCGGCCGAGTGCAGGCTTGCTTCGCCCGCCGCCAATTGCGCCTCCGCCTGCGCCACGTCGGTTGCCGTCACCTGGCCGGCCGTGAAGCGATTTTGCGTGTCGCGCAAAGTCCGTTGCAGCACGCGAATGTTGTTCTGCTGCACTTCGAGGTTGGCGGTATCGCGCGACATGTCCATGTAGACGCTGGCGGCCGACAGCAGCACCGATTCTTCCATCATCCGCAGTGTCTCGCGCGCCGCCGAGACCTGGCTCTCGGCCTTGCGGACCTGATTGGCAGTCCGTTGGCCGTTGAACAGCGTCTGCGCGCCATTGACCCCGACCGAAGTCGGGTTGGTGTAGCCTTTGACCATGTAGGAGACGCCGTTGGGCAGGCCGGGCGGAATCGGCGGAATGACGCCCGACATGTTGGTGTATTGCTCGGCGACCGAGGCCGTCGCTGAGAGGGTAGGCCGGTAGCCGGAGAGCGCTTGCGCGACGCCTTCGTCGTTTTGCCGGACAATGGCCCGTTGCGCGTTGAGCTGCGGATTGTTGGCGTAGGCTTTGGCCAGCGCCGATTCCATCGTTTCCGCGGCGGCTTGACGCGGAGCGATGCCGACGTAGGCCAACGAAGCCAGGGCGAGGGCCGCTATCGCGTGCCGGGCCCATTCTGCCGGCTTGGATTGCGACCGTTTTCGAGCCCCGGGAACGATCACACTACGCGTCACAACCAGCCCCAATTTGCGCGGCGAAACCTTAACGTGGGGGTATCGGCCTTACAAGGTTTGGGGCAACGTTACGCACCGCGATCCGGGCGGGTTGATGCCGGACGTGAAAGCAGCCGCAATTCGCGCAGCCCGAGCGATAGAGTTGCCAGGGCAAGCGGCAGCACGAAGTAGAGCGCGCGAAACGTCAGCAGCGCCGCCAGGAGTTCCTCACGCTCGAATTGGGCAAGCCCGATCAGCGTGGTGGCTTCGATGACGCCGAGGCCCCCGGGCGCGTGACTGAGGGTTCCGAGCAATATCGCCGTCAGGAAGACGACGAGCACGGTCACCAAGCCGACCGCCGGGCTCGACGGCAGCAGCACATACATGGCCAGCGTTACCAGGCTGAGGTCCAGCGCGCCGATGCCGATCTGCACGAGCGTGAAGCGCAAATTGGGCAGCACGATGCGCCAGCCGGAGCGGCCGACCGCGCGCGGCCGCGGCGCGAGCCAGAGCAGATAGCAGGCAATGCCGATCAATCCCGCCACGCCGATCGCCCGGTTGATCCATGGCGGCAGGTGGTCGACGGCGGCGGCCGCTTCCGGCGCGTATGCCGTCGCACCGCCGAGCAAAAACGCGTTGCCGAGCCAAAAGGTCATCCCAGTGACGAAAGCGATCTTGCCGATATCGACGACAGTGAGGCCCCAGGCCGAGTAGATCCGCAATCTGATAAGACCGCCGGTGAGCACGGCGGCGCCGAGACTGTGGCCGATGGTGGAGCTGGCGAAGCTCGCCAGCGCGGCGACGGTGTAGGGGACTTTGTGCCGGCCGATCGTGCGCAGCGCGAACAGGTCGTAGAATGTCAGCGTGACATAGCTCGCGATCACGAAGGCACCGCTGACGGCGATTTTTCCGACCGGCTGCGCCCGCAGCGCGGCGACCACTTTGCCGAAATCGATGTCGTGCAGCAATTCGTAGAGCGCGAATGCGGCCGCGCCGACGATCGACAGGCTGACGGCGGCGCTGATCGTGTTGCGCCCGAGTCTCGAGGTTATCGTTTGCCCGATGCTGCTCGTCACGTCTCGTTTCGGCGTGCGGCGATGAGCGCTTGGAGCAAGCAACGGCGTCACGCGACTCGCGGCGGCAAATTCTCATCGAAGTGTAACAACAATGTTACGAGTCCAAACAATTTGGTTTTCGCCGCGCCGCCGCCGTCACACGACTGAGACATGAAATGGCAATGGTTGTCGCATGTGATTCGGCAACGAGGGGCGGCACTCGCCGCGCGCCCGATGAAGATCCTTGTGGCCACCGACGCCTGGCATCCGCAGGTCAACGGCGTGGTGCGCACGCTGAACTCACTGGCGCGAGCAGCGGGCAAGCTCGGTGCGACGATCGAGTTCCTGTCGCCGGAGGGTTTCCCCACCTTCCAGTTGCCGACTTATCCGGGGCTGCGGCTCGCGGTGCCGAGCCGGCGCCGGATCGCTGCGCGCATCGAAGCGGCAAATTCCGACGCCATCCACATCGCCACCGAAGGACCGATCGGCTTTGCCGTGCGCGCTTTTTGCCGCCGCAACCGACGGCCGTTCACGACCAGCTACACGACGCGCTTCCCGGAATACATTTCCGCCCGATCGCCGATCCCCGAAAGCATGATTTACGCGGTGCTGCATTGGTTTCACGCCGGCGCCTCCGTGACCATGGTGGCGACGCCGTCTCTGATGAGCGAACTTAAAGAGCGCGGCTTCGGGCATCTGGGCATGTGGACGCGTGGTGTGGATGTCGATCTGTTCCGGCCCGACCGCGCCATCAAACTCGGCTTCCCGCCTCCGGTTTTCATGACCGTAGGGCGGGTGGCGGTCGAAAAAAATCTGGAAGCGTTCCTGGCTCTCGACCTGCCCGGCACCAAGGTCGTCATCGGCACCGGACCGCAGGAGGAGAAGCTCAAGCGTGAGTTTCCCGACGCCAAGTTTCTGGGCCCGCTGGAGAACGGTATCTTGGCCGCGCATCTCGCCGCCGCCGACGTCTTTGTCTTTCCGAGCCGCACCGACACGTTCGGCATCGTGCAGCTTGAGGCGCTGGCGAGCGGCGTTCCGGTCGCCGCCTTCCCCGTCACCGGGCCGAAAGACGTCGTCGGCGATCGTCCGGTCGGCGCTTTGCACGAAGACCTCGGCCGCGCCTGCATGGCGGCGCTGACCTTGTCTCGCGACGCCTGCCGCAAATTTGCGCTCGGCTATTCCTGGGAAAACAGCGCGCGGCAGTTTCTCGGCCACATGCGCAAAGTGGCCGGCAGCCGCGAACCGGAACCGGCAATGACAATCACGGAAACCGCCGCCGGCTGACACGCGCCCCACGGATCACGTGGCAAACAGAGGATCGGACATGACCAGCCTTTCGCATGCGGAACTCGACAAGCAGACGGTCACCAATGCCTATGCGCGCTGGGCGCCAGTCTATGACCTGGTGTTCGGCGCGGTGTTCGAGCGCGGCCGACAGGCGGCGATCGCGGCGGCCGAACGCGTCGGCGGACGCATCCTCGAGGTCGGGGTCGGAACCGGCATCTCGTTGCCCGAATATTCGCGGCAATGCTGCCTCTGCGGCGTCGATATTTCCGAGCCGATGCTGCGGAAGGCGCAGGAACGGGTCGCCGAGTTAAAGCTGGATAATGTCGAGGGGCTTTGGGTGATGGATGCCGAGCATATGTCCTTTCCCGACAACTCGTTCGACGTCGTCGTCGCGCAATATGTAGTTACCACGGCGCCGAATCCCGAAGCGACGCTCGATGAATTCGCTCGCGTTTTGAAGCCCGGCGGCGAGATTGTGCTGGTGAGCCGGGTCGGCGCCGAGGCGGGTTTGCGGCGCTCGCTCGAACACTGGTTCGCGCCCGCGGCGCGCAAGCTCGGCTGGCGCACGGAATTCTCCTTCGAGCGCTACGCAAGCTGGGCGGCGCGGACCGAGGGCGTTCGCCTCATCGAACGGCGCGCCATGCCGCCGCTCGGGCACTTCTGCCTCATCCGTTTCGCCAAGGACGAGGCAAGCGGGCAGGCGCGCGCGAGCACACCGCGAGAGGCCTATGCGGACGCGCGTGCCTCGCACTGAGCAGCCGCCGCCGCGGCAATCCTTAAGGTGACATTTTCGTTGCTGTCACAGGGGATTCACCGAATCGCCATACCGAGACGTGATGTCTTCATGTCGGGGGAGAGAGAGATGGCAGGTTTTCTTGCCGCTTTGCGGACCCAGCGCTGGGACGATCATCGCTACTATCACCACAGCCGTATCAATCAGTCGCTGCACCTCGTCAGTGCCATCAGTTTTTTGTTTTCTTATGTGATGATATTCAAGGATCCGGCCATAGCGGCGCTCGCCGGCTGGCTGGTGGCGATGACCACACGCCAGTCTGGGCATTTCTTCTTCGAGCCCAAGGAGTACGACGTGGTCAACAATGCCAGCCACGAATACAAGGAAGAGATCAAGGTCGGCTACAATCTGCGCCGTAAGGTCGTGTTGCTGACCATCTGGGCGCTGTCGCCGGTGCCGCTCTATTTCGACCCGACGTTCTTCGGCGTCTTCACGCCGGCGGCTGGCACAGCCGAGTTCATCCGCCACGTCGCCGAGATCTGGCTCGCCATCGGCATCGGTGGAGTGCTGTTCCGCACCGTGCAATTATTCCTGATCAAGGACGTGCAGACCGGGCTGGTCTGGGCAACCAAAATCCTCACCGACCCGTTCCACGACATCAAGCTCTACCACAAGGCGCCGCTCGCTTTGTTGCGCGGCGAATTGATCGACCGCGGCATTCATGCCGAACCCGAGTGGGACGAAGAAGAAGCGGAAGAGGCGCCGCATCTGACGTGAAGGCGGCCGCTCATGGCTGGCAATGACGTCAGGCAAACAAGCGGCGGGCAATGATCTCCTTGAGGATCGCCCGCCTGATCGACCTGTCGGTCAGGGAAGGATTATGCCACCACCAGCCGTCAGCCTTCATAGCGCGCGCGGCGGCGACAAAGCGATCGGCGACGGCGGCGAAATCGGCGTCGGTGTAGTCGAGGCTGAAGATCAACCGGCCGGTGCCGACCCAGCTCAGCGCCAGGCCCTCGGCGCGCAGATAATATTGCAGCATCCAGTTGTAGCGCGAGGGCTCGGTGTAACGGACCGTCCAGATCGACGACATATTGGCGACTTCGACCGGCAGCGCCTCGTTGCGCAAACGCTCGTTGAGCCGGCGCGCGCGCGTGTTCCAGATGTCGTCGAGGTCGCTATAGATCGCCTGGCCCTCCGGCGTCTGCAAGTGGCGGAGGAATTCGTTCATCGCCGCCATCACGTAAGGGTGCGAGTTGAACGTGCCGCGGGCAAAACAGATATCGGCCGGGCGCTCGTCGCGAAAGCGCCGCATCAGTTCGGCGCGGCCGGCGACGACGCCGATCGGCAGACCGCCGCCAAGCGTTTTGCCGTAGGTGACGAGGTCGGCGCGCACGCCGAAATAGCCCTGGGCACCGCCTGGGGCGAGGCGAAAGCCAACGAACACCTCGTCGAAGATGAGCACGATATTGCGCGCGGTGCAGACCTCCCGCAGGCGCCTGAGCCACGTGGCGTAGGCGTTCTTGTCGAAATGGGCGCGGCGGCCGCTGTCGAGCAGAGCGGAATCGCTCGGCGCCGAAGCGTTCGGATGCAGGGCTTGCAGCGGATTGACCAGCACGCAGGCAATATTGCGCCGCGAGGCGATCACGCGCAGCGTGTTCTCGGACATATCGGTCAGCGTATAGGTCTCATGCGCCGGCATCGGATTGCCGATGCCCGGCTGCACGTCCCCCCACCAGCCGTGATAGGCACCGCAAAACCGCACCAGATGCGACCGCCGCGTGTGGTAGCGCGCGAGCCGCACGGCCTGCATGACCGCTTCGGTGCCCGACATATGGAAGGAGACTTCGTCGAGGCCGGAAATCTCCTTCAACAGCTTCACATTCTCGACGATCAAAGGGTGATAGGGACCGAGCACCGGGCCAAGCGTGCGCACCCGCGAAGCGCCGCGCTCGATGGCCCCCTTGTAGAAATTGTAGCCGAGCACGTTGACGCCATAGGAGCCGCTGACGTCGTAAAAGCGGTTGCCGTCGAGGTCGGTGACGGTCACGCCGGCGCTCGATTGCATGAAGGCGGCGGAGGGCAGGTGGAGCTGCACGTGCCGGCGATACTGGAAAGGCACCCGGTAAGCGTCGGTGAATTGCAGGTCGGAAATGCTTTCGGCGGCTTCCGCAGTCTGCCGGATGGTCGCGGCAAAGCGCGTCTTGTAGAGCGCGGAAAGCCGCTCGAAGCCCGCGCGCCG
>Ga0116221_1000560_pt1 | contig 25102 bp, 25 predicted proteins | sample Sb_taG_5_FD_88965 | JGI IMG/M metagenome (GOLD analysis project Ga0116221, IMG submission 88965) | Peat soil microbial communities from Weissenstadt, Germany - Sb_50d_8_FC metaG | ecosystem: Environmental > Terrestrial > Soil > Wetlands > Peat | place: Germany: Weissenstadt | collected 2010-09-21 | reverse complement strand
GGATGGCAGTCGCTCACCTACATCAAGATCAAGCCCACACAGCTCATCGGCAAGTACGGACACGTCAATTTTCGCCTGAACTACTGGGGACCCACCGGCAATAACCGCGACATTAAGGTGGACGTTGAGAAAGCGAAGGTCTAAGGAGAAGCAGCCATGTCAAGACACCAATACGCAATGGTGATGGACCTGAATAAATGTCTGGGCTGCCAGACTTGCACCATCGCCTGCAAGAAGCTGTGGACCGACCGCGACGGCACCGGCTATATGTACTGGAACAATGTCGAGACCCGTCCCGGGCTCGGCTATCCGCGCCAGTGGGACCGTATCGGTGGCGGATGGAAAGACGGCGCGCTCCAGCCCAGCCCTTTGCCTACGATGGACGACTACGGTCATGCCTGGGAGTACAACTACGAGCAGCGTCTCTACGAAGGCAAGAAGCAACCGGTCATGCCGTCGCCTGAGCCGAAGTCCGGCTGTAACTGGGACGAAGACGTGGGCGCCATGAATGAGGACGAGAATTACTTCTTCTACCTACCCCGCATTTGCAACCACTGCACGCATCCCGCGTGCTTGGAGGCGTGTCCACGCAAAGCCATCTACAAGCGCGAAGAGGATGGCATCGTAGTCATCGACCAGGACCGTTGCCAAGGTTATCGCTACTGCATCAAGGCGTGTCCTTATAAGAAGATCTATTTCAACGAGGTCATCGGGAAATCCGAGAAGTGCATCTTCTGCTATCCGCGCCTGGAGAAGGGCGAGGTTAACGCCTGCGCCGCGCAGTGTCCCGGCCGCTTGCGCTTCGTCGGCCTGCTCGACGATCCCGAATCGCCCGTGCACAAGTTGGTTTTGGTGCACAAGATCGCTCTGCCTCTTTTCCCCGAGAAGGGCACGCAACCCAACGTGTTCTACGTGCCGCCGTTCAATCCACCCAAGCGAGAGAACTACGGCAAGAGTATTCAGGAGGATCCACGGGTACCGCTCGATTACCTCATCTACCTCTTCGGGGAGGAAGTGAAGGACGTGATTGTGCGTCTGGAGGCAGAACTCAGGAAAACGCAGGAAGGCGGGCGCAGTGAGGCACTGCAACTGCTCATCGGCCGCGACGCCGAAACGCGCTATCACGTCCGGCCGCAGTTGGTGCAGATCCAGGTGTAGGAGAACGTCATGAGAACTCGTCAACTTGTAATCGTTGCTTCCGCCTGTTTGCTGCTCTCCACCACCTGGGCGCAGACTGGGGCGAAACCAGCTACCGGCCAGTCTCTGTCCGTAGCTGCGTCGTCAGCGAGCGCCGACAGTCTGTTCCATGGCGGACCTGCAGCGTGGAACCAGATTGCGGTGAAGCGCGTTGCTCTGAACCGCACGCCTCCGCTATATGACACCGACGAACCCGCCACCCTGGAGATCCCGAGCGTTGACGTCCGCACCGCTCGTGCCAGTGGAAAGCTGCTGGTACAGCTAAGCTGGCGCGATCCCACGCATGACGCGATAACACTGGCGGAGGTCCCCAACACGCCGCCCGAGACTCGCTTCCGCAAAGTCCAGACCGAAGCCGACGACCGATTCTTCGATGCTGCCGCCGTTATGTTTCCTGCAAAATCAGGCTCCGGTGCGATCGCTCCTTCGCTGCAGATGGGAGATGCCGAGCATCCGGTCGAGATCTACTACTGGAACGCCACGCGCGGTGCGATGGTGATGCAAGCCCAGGGACGCGGCACCACACGGCGCACTGGTCAGAATTTCCCGGCGAATAGTACGTACCAAAACGGCCAGTGGAACGTGATCTTCGAGTTGCCCGATCTGCCCGCTGGTACCACCGTGGCCTTCGCCGTCTGGAACGGAAGTCAGAAAGACGGCGATGGCCGCAAGTATTTCTCGGTCTGGCAAGTGCTGGAGTAGAGACGGAAGTTCAAGAACAGGAGTCGCGATGCCCCCATGCCAATGATCGTTCCAGACGAGAACGCGGTTGCTTCGATCGACTGGCAGCAGCACGATCTCTATCGGTTCTTCGCTTTCGTCTTTGCGCCGCCAACGCGCGAGTGCTTCGACCTTCTGTCGGTGCCGGGTCTGCCGGAGGCACTACGAAATCTCTGGAAGCAGTTGGGGTGCGAAGGCGAGTTTCCGGGATTCGAATGGTTCGCCAGTTACGAGCAGTACGAGTCCGCCTATATCTCGCTCTTTGATGTTGGCATACCCGAGCCGCCCGTGCCCCTGTTCGAATCGGCTCATGACAAATCTCACCCTGCGCAAGAGATTGCGCTAGAGAATACCTACTTCTACGAGATTCTCGGGCTCAAGTCGGACCCCGGCCGCGCCGTCCCTGACTACCTTGTCACCCAGTTGGAGTTCCTCGCCGCTCTCCGCTACACCTGCGAACATACATCCGAAGAGAGCACTGCCATTTCGCTGGCACGGGCTGAGACTGAATTTCTCGAACGCCACTTATTGAACTGGGTCCCTACCGCTAAGGTCAGGCTGGACCGGACCAATGCGCCCGGATTCCCGGCGTTGATGACGCTGCTGGTGCAGTTCCTCGGCCACAGGCACGAGGGTAGCTGAGGATATGATTGCAGTAAGAATGTTGTCGAGCGGAGGTTTCCATGCGCTTTGCAGCTGTGCTCAGTTTTCTCCCATTCCTGCTGATTACAGTTGCTCGTCCCATCCGCAGAAGGCCAGGCATGCCTAGATTGCCACAGTAGCAGTACGCCGGGCATTGTGGAGCAGTGGCGAGAAAGCGCCCACGCCGCCGCACGTGCTCCCAGTTGTGACGCCGCGCTGCCCACTGCATCGGAGGTCTGGCGCGCATGGCGGCCCTGCACCCGCTGTCCGGAACGCCTACACTGACCCACGTGGATGTGAAACCCGTATCCGCTCCACGCGGGGTTTCGGTATTTCGGTTTGATACTGGTTCTCGATCCCGGGCTCCACCAGCTGCTCCCCACAGTGCGGGCAGCAAGCCGGCAGTCCTGCTTCCACGGTCTGGTCAACGATTGCTGGAATCGGGCGGCGAAAACGGCGACCATACTTGGCCCGCTTTCCGCCCCGAAAGCCGACCGAGTTCACCAGGCGCGCCGTTGGGGAATATGAAAACCATACGGTTGTCCAAAGTTGAAACTCCGAGATGGACAGCAAATGGTTTGCTTAAGGGGCTTGGGTTGTGGTGATGTCCGCTCATCCTCCATTCTCGTCGGATGACTACCCCGATGTACGCACATAGCAGGGAGTTCGCTATAGTACGCCTGCTTCGCGGTTGCGCTGGGCTCCCGCCCAGGTGAGATATCCCATAAGTCGGCGAGTTTGCAGGCTTTTTGCAGGGAAAGTGAAGAACGTGAGGATGGTACAGGGCGACTACGTGACAAGTGAATCAGGTCGTCGTTGAGTTCGAATGATAGTCGCCGATTACACCAAAAGATAAGGAAGAGTCTCGCTCCGTCGGAATCGCCAGCGAGTACAGTTCGACGCTAGCGGATGAATCGCATTGCCTCGGCGACGGCCGCCTCGTTCCCATTGTGCTTGGATGTTCCCCCGTCATCTCCAACGGTCGCGGCATCACCCTCCCCAGGCGCCAGGAACAAATTGCTCTCCAGACCATGCTGCCTGGTGTAGAGCTCGAAGTAACGTCCGCGCAGCGCATAGAGTTCTTCGTGAGTGCCGCGTTCGACAATCTGTCCCTGCTCGACCACCAGAATCTGATCGGCGCGCCGAATGGTCGACAAGCGGTGCGCGATCACAAAGGTAGTGCGACCCTGCATAAGGTAGGAGAGGCCTTGCTGGATCATCTGTTCGGATTCTGAATCGAGGCTGGAAGTCGCCTCGTCCAGAATCAGGATGCGGGGTTCAGCCAGAATGGCGCGTGCAATCGAGATCCGCTGCCGTTGCCCGCCCGATAGCTTCACGCCGCGCTCACCGACAATGGTGTTGTACTTGTCCCCAAAGCTCTCCGCAAATTCATCGACCCGAGCGATCCGGCATGCACGCATCACGGCTTCTTCGCTGGCGTCAGGCCGGGAGAAGGCGACATTCTCGCGGATGGTACCGTCAAACAGAAATGATTCCTGCAACACAACCCCAAGTTGGGTGCGGTACGAATCGAGCCGTACCGTGCTCAAGTCGATGCCGTCCACTAGGACCCTGCCTCGGGTCGGAACATAGAACGCAGAAACCAGTCCGATGGTCGTCGATTTGCCGGACCCAGACGATCCAACCAATGCTGTCACCGTGCCCGGGGCAGCGTGAAACGATACGTCGTTCAGCACGGTGCGGGCGCCATCGTAGCTAAAGCTGACTGCCTCGAAATCAATGTTGCCCTCGATCGCAGGCAGAGTGACGGTACGCCGAGGGTCGCTGTCTTCCGCAGGTTCGATCAGGATTTCGTGCGTACGTTCCAGTCCAGCCAGCGCTTCTGTGATCTGCGTGCCGATCTGAACAATCTGCATGATGGGCGCGATGAGGAAGCCCATGAACAAGGTGTAGGTAAAAAAGCCGCCAATCGTCAGCGCCCCAGCCAGGATCTGCCTCGCGCCGACAAACATGATGACGGCACCCACCACGCCCAGCAGCACGCTTGCCGAGAGCCCCATGACGGAAGTCGCAGTCAGCGTGCGCATCACGTTATCGAGCAGCCGCATCACTCCAAGCGAGAAGACCTTTTCCTCCCGGTCTTCGGCGTGATAGCCCTTTACCACGCGCACGCCACCCAGAGATTCCGACAAGCGCCCGGTAACCTCGGCGTTGATTTTGCCGCGATCGCGAAAGATCGGCCGGATCGTCTGGAATGCTTTTTTCAGAGCGAGTCCGAAACACAACAGGAAGCCGAACGCCAGTACCGTCATCAGCGTGCTGATTCGGAGCAGAACCACTAAAGCGATCCCCGCCGTGAGCAGTCCCCCGACAAGGTCCACCAGCCCGGTACCGATCAGGTTGCGTACGCCTTCCACGTCGGTCATGATGCGCGATACCAACACTCCGCTTTTAGTCGAATCATGAAATGAGACCGGCAACCGTCCGACATGAGCTTGCACCTTCTGCCGAAGCTCAGCGATCAGGCGTTGGGCGGCCTTGGAGAGCAATTGCGTGAGCGAGAACGAAGTAATCCCCTGAATGACAGTCGCTAGCAATACCCCAAGCACCAGTGGCTTGAGCAGTTGAATGTTGCGCTTGATGATAACGCTATCGATCAGGTATCTGGTGGAATAAGGCAGCACCAGAGAGGCCACCCGGTTGATCGCCATCAAAACGAAACCAACCGCCAGCAACCCGCGACGCGGACGGACTAGTTCCCACACTAGGGGCAGAACCGCGCGCAGCTGAGGGGCCGAGGCCCCGCGGGCCTTCGAACGAGCAGTCACCATTCTTGATTAGACACTGCCTGTCCGCGAGAGGTTCAATTTGTGGGCTGGTGGCTGCTCTGCCATCGCCTCCGGCATGCGAGCAAGAAGGTCGTCTACTATGTCAGGAGTGCGGCGGGTCGGGAAAACTCATGGAGGGTGAGCGCTGCCGGTTCTGCAACGGACTTGGGACCGTGCGGATCGTGGTGCCGAAGTAAAATCACGCCACTACACCATAAGCAGTGCTGCGCCCTTGTTACAGGCGAACCCGCTCCAGGCGACCGCGTCACGTACTTGAGCGCAAACTGCCGCCGGCTCCTGGAAGCTTATTGCGGAACGTCATCTAGCCCCAAAGCGTCATGCTGAGTCACCGCGGAACATCTACCTCAACGCACCCAATTGTGGCCGTGCCTGCCTCGCATGAAACCATGTCGCCCACGCAGGATTTGCCGGAGCCGCCGAAACGTGTGGAAGCGGAGCCGCGCCCCGCTTGGACAGGGCATAGCCCCGTCCCCACACAAACCTTAGTCCACGTGCTCGCCTTCTTCTTTGAATTCCAGTTCTGACGGGGGCAGCTTGTCGCCGGGGCGCGCCCAGAAAACGTAGAGGGTGGGCATCATGACCAGGCTGACGATGAGTTCTACCATCAGGCCTCCGACGATGACGATGGCGAAGGGGCGCTGCGAGTCGGAACCGATGTCATGCGACATGGCGGCGGGGAGCAGGCCGAGGGTTGCGACCAGCATGGTCATCATGATGGGGCGAAGACGAAGTTCGGCGCCTTCTTTGGCGGCTTGCCGCGGGTCCATACCGCGGGTGCGGAGCTGGTTGATGTATTCGACCATGATGACGCCAATTTCTATCGAAACGCCGGTCAGCGCGAGGAAACCGAGGCCGGAGGAGACGGAGAAGTGCGTGCCGGTGGCGAGCAGCGAGAGCACGCCGCCCAAGGGCGAGAGCGAGACTACGGCGAAGATGAGGCCGACCCATTTCCAGGAGCTGAACATGGAGTACAGGATGAAAGCCATGAGCAGCAGCGTGACCGGCACGATGATGGCGAGTCGCCGGTTGGCGCGCTGCTGGCTTTCGTATTCACCGGTCCAGTCGAGGTGGTAACCCTCGGGAAGTTTGACTTTGTCGTGGACTTGTTCGATGGCATCGCGAACGGTGCTGCCCAGGTCGCGGCCGCGCACGCTGTACTTGATGGCAATGTAGCGTGAGTTGCCTTCGCGGTAGATGGTGGAAGCGCCGTCTTCGAGCTTGACGTCGCAGAGTTGGCCAAGCGAAACGCGCTCGCCGGAGGGCGCCAGGATGCGGATGTTCTCGATCTCTTCGACGGTCTTGCGGAATGGTTCCTGGTAGCGGACGGTGAGATCGTAACGCTGTTCGCCGATCAGGATCTGGCTGACAGCCTTGCCGCCGACAGCGGTTTCCACCACATCCTGCACGTCGCTGACGTTGATGCCGAAGCGATCGGCGGCGGCACGGTTCACGATCAGATTGACGTTGGGCTGGCCGCGGACCTGGAATGTGCCGAGATCGGCGATGCCAGGAATCTTGCTCATGATGTCCTGCATTTCGTCGGCTTTCTGCTCCAGCGTTTTGAGATCGCGGCCAAAGAGTTTGACGGCAAGCTCACCCTTGACGCCGCTGACGGCTTCTTCGACGTTGTCGGAGATGGGCTGAGAGAAGTTCCAGTCAACGCCGGGAATCTGGCCGAGAGCTTTGTCCATGGCGTCGATGAGTTGCTCTTTCGTGCGGAACTCGGGGCGCCATTTGGAACGGTGCAGAAGGTCGACGAAGAATTCTGTGTTGTAGAAACCGCTGGCATCGCTGCCATCGTCGGGGCGGCCGACCTGGCTGACGATCTGCGTCACTTCGGGGAATTGCGCCAGAATAGCGCGGCCGCGCTTGGTGACTTCGATTCCCGTAGTGGGGCCAGTGCTGGGGGAGAGGGTACCGCGCACCCAGATCGCGCCTTCATCGAGGTGAGGGAGAAACTCGGAGCCGACGATTCCGCTGAAGAAAAGGAACAGCGTGAACGCCAGCGCGGCCACTCCAATGCCAAGAGTGAACTTCAGGTGGTCGAAGCACCAATCGAGTTGGCGGCGGTAGGCCTTCTGCATGATGCTCATCATCGGGTTGCGCCATTCCTTGATCTTGCCGTCGCGGAAGACGAGGTGGCAGAGTACGGGCGCGATCAGAAGAGCGAACAGAAGAGCGCCCAGCAGGGCGAAGGCTACGGTCCAGGCCATGGGGCGGAACAGGCGGCCCTCGACGCGCTGCAGGGTGAAGATGGGCAAATAGGAAACGATGATGATGATGCGGGCGAAGAAGACTGGTTTCTGCACTTCGTGGGCGGCGGACGCGATTAGCTGGAGAAGAGTCTTCTTTCCTTGAGAAAACTCGACATGGCGCATGATGTTTTCCACCATGACCACGGAGCCGTCCACGACCATGCCGAAATCGAGAGCGCCGAGCGACAGGAGATTGGCCGGGATGTTACTGAGATCGAGAAGAATGGCGGCGAAAAGCAGTGCGAAGGGAATCGTGACGGTGACGATCAGGGCGCTGCGAGCGTTGCCCAAGAAGAGGAAAAGGATGAGCGTAACCAGAATCACGCCGTCGGTGAGATTTCGCAGAACCGTGTGGGTGGTGTAGTGCACCAAGTCGCTGCGGTCGAGGTGGGGAACGAACTTCACGCCCTGCGGTAACAGTTGGGTGTTGAGTTCGTTGATCTTGGCGTGGAGCGCGTCGAGGGTGGCGTCGGCTTCAGCGCCTTTGCGCAGCAGGACGATGCCCTCGACCACGTCCTCATCGTCAATGACGGTGCCGTCTTCGCGACGAATGGTTTTTCCGAGTTGGCCCAGACGAATCTTGGGGGCTTGCACGACGGTGGCGATGTCGCGAACGCGAACGGGCGTCCCATTCACGCTCTTGATCACGGTGGCGGCAATGTCGCCGGTGGTCTGCATGAGGCCGACGGCACGGACGTTGAGCGCCTGCTGGCCGCGCTCGATGAATCCACCGCCGGCGTTGGTGTTGTTGTTGGCCAGCGCCTGTTCGACCTGGGCCAGCGGCAATCCGTAGGAAACCAGCTTGCCGGGATCGATCTGCACCTGATATTCGCGCGTCGGGCCGCCAAAGATGTTCACGTCGACTACGTTGGGCACGGATTTCAGCTGGTTCAGCACGAACCAGTCGGCGAGGGTTTTGAGCTCCATCGCGTCATAACGCGGATTCGCGCTCTTGAGAGTGAAGAACATGATCTGGCCGGTGGGGCTGTAGTCGGGGCCGAGACCCGCATTAACGTTGTTGGGGAGCGTCACTTGCTGCAGGCGGTCGAGCACTTCCTGACGCGCGTTGAAGGTGGAGATTTCGTCGTCGTAAATGATGGTGACGACCGAGAGACCAGCGAGCGAGACTGAACGCAGATGAGTTTTGTGGGGAACGCCGTTCAGGCCGACTTCGAGCGGGACGGTGATCTGCTGTTCAACTTCTTCTGCAGCGTGGCCGGGCCACTGCGTGATGATCTGCGTGTAAGTGTCAGCGACGTCGGGATAGGCCTCAATGGGTAGATTGCGAAACGAAATGATTCCCCAGATGAACAGCACCAGCGCAACGCTGAGTACGAGGATGCGGTTGCGCAGGGCGAAATCGATGAGAAGACGAATCATTTGCCCTGCTCCGAAGCTGCGGTGGAGAACGCGAGCGCGTTAGCGACGAGTTCGTCTCCCGCCTTGGCTCCGTGCTCGATTTGCTGCAGGCCGCCGGGCAGGCCGGAAGTCTGCACTTCGAGGCGACGGAAAGAGTTGGCGCTCTCCTTGCGAAAGACCCAGTCTTTATCCTGCAGTCGCATGATGGCGGTCGCGGGCACGACGAGGTGCGGCTTCTGCTTGCGCGAGCGGAAAGTGGCCACGGCGAACATCCCGGGGCGGAAGGCGCCATCCGAATTGCCGAGCACGATGCGAACCTTGGCGGAGCGCGTGTTGGGATCGAGGACGCGCGAGATGTCGCTGACGGTGCCCTTGAAGACGCGGTCGGAGAAGGCGTTAAGGCGAACCTCGGCGGGATCGCCGATGTGCACGTCGCCAAGATCGTTTTCGTAAACATCGCAGACCACCCAGACGCTCGAGAGGTCGGCGATGGTAAACAGGTTAGGCGTGTTGTCGAGACTCTTGATGCCTTCGAATCCGGCAACATTCTGCTCGACGATGGTCCCGGCGACAGGCGCGCGCAGTTCGATCATGGTGCTGGGGCGGGCGGGATCTCCGCCAAGAACGCGCAGGCGGCTCTCGGCGGTCTTCTGGTCGGATTTGGCTTTGGCGCCGGCGTTCTCGGCGACTTCCAAATCTTTGTGCGCGAGTGCGCCGCGCGAGTAGAGCAGTTGGGCGCGGTCGAGAGCCTGGGCGGCGAGCGCCTCGTCGGCGGAAGCCTTGTGGTATTCGCCCATGGCTCCGGCGAGGTCGGGGCTGGAAATCACCAGCAGCTCCTGGCCTTTGTTCACGTAGTCGCCGAGGCGGACTTTGAGGTCGACAACGCGGCCCGAACCAAGCGAGGTGACGCGGATGGTCTTGTTCACGTCGGGCTGGATGGTTCCGTTGGCGTTCAGTTCCGTGGGCAGGTCGCGGCTTTCCACCTTTACCGTCTGGAAAAGTTCCGGGTGGTCGATGGTCAGGAGGTTCGGGTCGATCGTGATTTCCTGTTTTGTAGGCGCGGCCTTGCTGTCGTTGGAACAAGCCACGGAAACGGCGAGCAGAACCAGGCACAACAGCAAAGCTGCGGTCACGCCGCACTTGGCGGCTCTTGAACTCAAAAAATATTTCGCTTGCGATGTCATGGGTTCACCTCCCGGCCCACAGCCATATTCAATTGGGCTGCCGCCGTAAAATAAGAGCCGACCAGGTTCACGTATGCCAGTTGCACGGCCCGGTACTCACCCTGGGCGCTGACAAAGTCCAGTAGAGGAGCTCCTCCGTGCTGATAGGAGAAGGCGATCGTGTCGCGCACGCGCACCGCCTGCTCCAGATATTTGGCAATCCTGCGGAAGTCGTCCAATGGCGCGATCTCTTCGTTGAGCTCGAAGGCGGGAAAGTTGTTGCTTGGGTGGTCAGCCGTCCTGCCGAGTTGTGCTGGGACATCTGCTGCACGAGCACGCTTCAGTGGATTCTGTGAACTGCACCACTCTGCGGCATAGTCGAAAACCTCACGGCTGCCCATGCTGTGTAGAGTCCGAACTGCCGCCCAAGGCGCATCGTCATCGTAACCGCCGGACAAAGTCTGGGCGAAAATCTCGTCTAGCTGTACCGAGACCATGACATAACCCTAACATCGGACGGGCAACTCCTGAAATACGAGCATATGGAAGCCGGATAGTTGACGAAAACGCATTATAAGAGGGCGCCCCTTTGGGAGTAGGTTGTGAGTGACAAGCGGCGTTCCGCAGAGGCTTGGCGTCGAATCTGAATCGCTTGGGCGTGGATGATTCGTCGATCCAGCGCATTCTGCGCCACAGCACAGTAGCAACCACGCAGAACCATTACATCAAGACCGCATCGCCCGATGCGATCGCCGCAATGAGGCAGTTCTCCGAGGCCCTTGTTGTGCTCCAGTTGTGCTCCAGAAGGCGGAGCCAAGTCCAAAGGCTCTGTGCAGTAGGAGTAGTTAAGTGCTTACCTTTGAGTGACTGGCGGAGAGGGAGGGATTCGAACCCTGCCCTGCCCAATCGCTTCCACAACTTATAGATTCTACATTGCCACGGATGCCAAATTTACCACCTTCGCCGCGCACCATTGCACGCTATTGCACGCTGGCAAGATCAGATACCTAAATAAGCCTTGATGGTCGGGCTGCTCGTTTATGCCGCGAAAGGACGCAAGCCTGCGGCTGTTAGGTTGGCTTCGCCCCGTCCGTTCTTGGGTCACGGAAAGAGGCAAGGTACATGCAGGCGACAGTATGGCTCGGTTCGTTAGGGCGGTGCCACGTCTGTACCGGGGCGGGGGAGACGCCCGACATAAGGGTGTATGTCGGTGTTTGACCGCGCCAAGGAAATCGCTACAATTGGTCATGGAGAAAGGAAATCGGCCATGATGATTGAACTTCCAGAGAAGCTTGAAGCAGCTCTGAAGATCCAAGCCAACGCACATGGCGTTTCGCCCGCCGGCTATGTTTGCGAGGTTCTTGAACGTGATCTCGCGTTCTCGCTCGAAGGCCAATCTTCGGGTGTTCCGTTCAAGACGGGACGTGGCATGTTCGCCAAATACGGAGAGGCTCCATCGGCGGAGGAAATCGACGCCAACCGCGCCGATATGTTCCAGAGCTTCGGTGAAGAGTTTTGATGATTGCTGGCGTTGCCGATACCCACACGGCCCTCTGGCATTTATTCGACGACAAGAGGCTGTCCGCTGCCGCCGAAGCCTTTATCAACGAAGCGGCGACCGCTAGACGCAAGATTGCCATTTCGACCATAAGCCTGGCTGAGGTGGTTTATTTGATCGAGAAGAACCGTCTGCCACCGTCGGCTTATGATGAACTGACACAAGCGCTGGCCGACCCCGAACATGTTTTTACGGAAGCCGTTTTTAGCGCCGCCATTGTCCAAGCCATGCGGCAAGTGTCACGCGCCGAAGTGCCGGACATGCCAGACCGCATGGTGGCGGCAACTGCCGTCTATTTCGATGTGCCGGTTATCAGCCGTGACAGGCGCATCCGTGCGGCCAGCCTGAAGACGGTTTGGTAATGGGGCAGGGCGCGCCAGGATAGCCGGACATAGTCGAATCGGCCCAGGGTTTGAGGCGGAAGAAGAGCTTCATGACGGAGAACGAGAAACACATTGCGTATCTCTTCACGGCGGAACTTCAGTTTCGGCTCGCCTCGGCGGTTCATCTAGCCACAACCTTGAATGCTCAACCGCTCGACCTTCCAACGGAGTGGACCCACGGCAAGAACAGCGTTAAAAACGACGAGATTGCGCTTCGACCGGATCAGGCTGATTACGCCGCTTACTTTCTCCATCGTTCATCAGCATTTCTCATGGCTGTCGCTATGAAGGACGCGATTCGGGCAACAGTGAACGATCCAAAAAACTCGACTAACCCCGACGTGCGCTCTGCATATCAGATCGCGCGCATGGTCCGAAACGCATTCGCGCACGCTCCCTTGTCACCGACATGGAGCATAGACAAGGACTGCCGCGATCAAGTTTTTGAGATTCATAATATCATCGCGCTGAACACGAAGGGCCTCGACGGAACTCCGTTTGACTGGCGGCACTACGGCGGACCACTCGCTTTGTTTCGCCTATGCCGGTTTGTCAGAATTGAGATTCTGAAAGATCAACCCGTGACGCGGAAGCCTGTGCCCGTTCCCGTCAACACGGTGTATCAGCAAGGTGATTTAATCCTTCAGAAAGTCGATGCGATTCCCGCAGGTGCAGTGCCGATAAAACTCGAACCGCTTCCCGATGGAAGTATCCATCTTGGCGGCGGATATTTCATCCGTGCTAAAGAGACGGGAGTAGTCGAATAGTGGCCGCCGTGAGATACCTAGAGCGTTTCCAGCAACCTCTTGTTAACCCGACATGGACGCAGATTGTCGAGCGGGAACCGCTGATTTCCTTCTCTCACTATCTGTCTGGCCGGGTAAATGTGCTGTGCTCGTTTGCTGACGAAATCATCGAAAACCTAGACAAGGGATTCTCTGGTCTGTGTGTCGATGTTGGGCAGGTTGAAAGGGCTGAATCGTTAATGTGGTTCTGGGTGTTAGGAGCATACGAGGTCGTGCGGACAATGCACCAGGCTAAAGCGTGTTTCAGCGAGAAACTGGTTCAGGAGCTAAGCTGCCTCAAGAAAATTCTCGGAACTGTTCGAATGCCTGCGGCAAAGATGGAGAAGCCGGGCAAGAGAACCGCAGTAACGTCGAACAGAAGTCCAGCGGGATGGGATATTCAAAACCGCGACTTACTGGTGAATGATCCAGAGGAAAGCCCTAACGTCTCAGCCCGATGGATGCTGTCAGAGTTTGACCGCGTGTTTTCGTCCATTAGGAAAAGCGACGTGCTCTCCCATCATGAAAAGGCATACGCAGGCGAACCGCTTGGGGTCACCTCAGACAATGTTTAATTTTCTAGGAGGTCACGTTGTACGATCCGGCGGAAACCCCAATGCCTCAAGAAACTTCTCCGGGCCTGGTGAAGGTGGTCTTTCCTCGACGTGCGGCAGGTAACGCGAGGAGTCTGGACCCCAACCGAAATACAGGCCAGCGTGTACCTCTGTAAGTGAGGCTCCGATCTCGCGCGAGATTTCGAGCGTCTGCGAAGAAAGGTGCGTCTGCTTTTGATCGCCAAGAAGACGGGCAAAAACATCGAGGCGGTAATGGCCCTCAACGAAGCGAAAAGAAGTGCCGTCCTTGGGGATTAGGAAATGATGATTCGCTTCAACGCCTGTCTCGCCGACGAATAACCCGCTTCCCCGGACAAGTCGCTCATCGCCGTAAACCCAAATGTTGAAGTTCTGACGCGTCTCATTCCGGGAAAGCGTCACATGCATGGACTCAATGACACGTCCGCGTTTCGATGTTGAAAACAGCAGCGTGCGCAAATAGACCTTCGGAGGCGGGGGGATGTTACACGAGGGAGGGGCGTCAGGCCCAAAGTAGATGACGGTCGGCTGAGTCATCTTGACGGTCCCCCGACGGAATAGCGTGAGCCACGCCGTTACGGACGAGACACCAAGAGCCAGGGCGGAAATGGTGATCGATAGGGGGTCGGCCATGCAGTCGTTATCCTATAGAAAGCGCACGACAAAGGTTAGCACGGCTCATCGCCACAGGTTTTCGAACCGGGCGGGGTAAAGTGTGCACAATGTCGGTCAGATGACCGATTTGTAAATAGCCTTAACCATACTCTCGATGAAGTCAAAGGCATCTTCAACAAGAGCAGCGCTGATCGGCCACTGATTGCCGGGGTTGGTCGGGTCCATATCCGCCTCATGGGCGATTTTATTTCGGCGATCAACGATCACGATCAAACGTGCCTTGACGGCGGAGGCGTCCGAGCCGATCTCGTTCGCCACCTCTTGCCAGAGCTTAACGGCTGAAACCAGACGGATCGCGTCCGCGATCTTGTCGGGATGCTGAAAACTTAGCCACGAGTGCGCCTCTCTAACGGCCTCATCCAACCAATCGTCCTGGGTAAGATCGGCGAAGCCAGAACGGACGGCAACAATTGGCACCTTGAAGGATAGGTTCGCGTCGGTAGCAGGCCGCTTTCCTCTGTGGACTTCAAGCATGCCCAACCGAACGAATTCGTGCACAAAATAATCAAGCGCACTAACCGCCAAAACGAGCGCCGCCCGATGGATGTCCGAAACGTCGATAGCAGGTGTGGTGAGTGCACCGATGGATGCTGCTACGCCGGAAAGTGTCCGAGCACGCGCAAGATTAGTTTCGAACTGATCAAGCGCGGCTTTCATTTCGTGAGCGTTTCCACCTGCTCAGCCAGATTGGAAAATACATCCTCAAACTCTTGACGCTTTGCCCTGTCGCCTTCTAGCACTGTTCCCACATGGCCGAGCTGTTCGTCGGTTAGGGCGAATACAGGCGTCCTGTGGTCTTGAGACTTTGTTATGAGGGTATTGAAGTCTGCGATCTGGGCGAGGCAGTAGTTGGGCAGAAGTCCCGGTACTGCCTGGTAAGTATTATCCGGCAGAACCATCCCTAGTGGCCTCAGCGTCTTCACAAGTTGGTTTGCTACTCTATCGTTGATCGAGTCGATCCACTTCTGAAAGCCAACTGTAGCCGATCCCTTCCGAGGCCGGTATTTTTGAATGATGCTGCCAATAAACCTGGGATTGGTTGCAGGGTAAGGGTAGGCGGCACTTTTCAAAGTCGTATTCTGCCGCGCGCGTTCAGCCCAGGTGTGCCAACGTGGGATGACAGTCGAGAGGGACTCAATGGCCATCACCGAGAAGAAGTCGGGCGAGGTCGGGACAATGAAGAAATCGCTAGTCATCAAGAGATTTTGGTTGATGGAACTTAGGCTGGGGTTCATATCCACCAACACGAAATCGGCATTGTATTTGTTGGCCGTAACATCGAGTAGGTAAGAGATCGAACCGGGCAAATTCTGCAATGTCTGGATGGAGCCTGAAAGCTCTTGAGCGATGCCCAAGGTCACTTCATATTCTGATAGACGGATGTGTCCCGGTAAAAGAAATAGCCGATCGCATCCTTGAACGGCAACACACTCAACCGGCTCGATCGCTCGTGGTTGCGACTCAAATGCGGGCGCGAGTCCCGTTCTTATGTTTCGGTTGCCGCCCTCGGCTTCATAGAACTTCTCGAATTCGGTTTCACCCTTGAAGCCCAAAATCAAGCCGCTCAGATTGCACTGGGGATCAGCATCGACCAACACGACCCGATGGCCCCTTGAGGCGAGCATCCAACCAAGGTGAAAGGTGGTCGTGGTTTTACTAACGCCGCCCTTGTGGTTGAACATCGCGATTCGCTTATGCATGTGTTCATTCTCCAAACTATTCAACGGTACGCCAGCATCAGCATAGTGGAAACTGGTCCCGTGCCCAACGAGTTTTGCGAAGAGTCAGACGGTAAGCGCCCGGTAAGGGGTAGCCCGGATCATCGCCACAGCTTCTCGAACCGGGCCGGGTTTGTCGCGGTGTACTTTACAGTGTACTGGATGTTCCGGTGTCCGAGATAATCCTGAATGAGCCGCGTGTCCGCGCCCTGGTCGGCGAGGGCGAAGCCGCAAGCGTGGCGGAGCATATGGGAATGGGCAAGAAGGGGCAGGGACGCATCTGCGCTGTATTTTCGGAGGGCAAGGTTGAGGGTCGAGCGGTGCAACGGCTTGCGTGGCAGCAACGGCCCCGCTGGAGTTTAGGCAGGATAGCGAACTCTTCTCCCTTCGTCATCTTTACCAAGTTCACACGCATCGGTGCCCCTATCCGCAAAACGGGCGGGCGTTCGCCCGGAACTCCACCACCAGCAAGGACGGTTTCGAAGCAAGACAAGTAGAGGGGGAACTATTCGCTGGTTCCAGCGCATCGTCCTCCTGCTTCGCTATACTTCCTTCAGGCGAGATTTTCTGTTGACAAGCAATAATGCGATAGGTATCGTATATTTGAGAAATAAACGCACCACCTCAGAAGTCGCGAAAATCGTGGGAATTTACCTAGCAACGCTGCAGCGGGGAATCGCGCAAGGAAAGGTGAAGGCTCCTCAGCCGACTCTGATTGGTGCCGTCGGTTATCGCCTTTGGTCGCAGGACGACATTGCCGAGCTGAAGGAAGTGAAGAAGGCGATCTACTGCAAAGGCAGAGGACGAAAAAGTAACCCGAAGTTGTGAAAGAACGGGACGTACCGGTGCTAGAACACCAGCACGCCCCTGACCAAGCGTCGCACCGGAGGTGCAACGATGGCTGCAATAGAAGTTAACTGCTTCCTTTTCTGCACGCAAGCTTCGCACCGCTTGCGTTCTCCAGAAAAAATAAAGCCGTCTCATCTCTTCGAACATTCCCCGCCGTACGCGTAGCCCACACGATTTTTGTCTCTGGTTGATCAGCTCATTCCTATCGCCGGGATACGTGTGTCCCCGCGTCTCATGGATTTCTTGTTCCGACAGTTCGCAATGGAGAAAGGAGGAGTGCAAATGCAAAAGGCCCATCTCTACGAAGCAATTCTTTTGGTGAACCGAGGGATAGACGATGCAGTCCGGGGACTGGAACGGCTCAAGCGTGCCAAGGATTCGGGCTTGAACGCGGCGTACTTCGACGAAAAAGCGACACTCTTCGAAGTACATCGCGCGGCGCTGAATGGTTATTTCTGCAACAACACTGAGAGTGGTGAGAATCGGGACGCAGCCCGCTTTGAAAAGAGGCACCGTGAACACGAAAAGAGAATGTTGGATGAAGTGCAGGTCTATCAGGACGTGCAGGCGGTTGAGGAAAGCCGACGCCGGGAGGGAAAAGCGCCCAGGGTGCGCTTCTTCAGTAGCGAAGAGCAACAGGCATGGGAGCGGCAGTACCCGAAACCGGCCAGCGACGTTGCGAGCGAAGTACAGCGTCGCAAGGGAGAACAGGAATGAATCTGCGCCTCTTTCAGGACCTCATGGAGTTGAACCTGGCATTTGAGCAGGTTCTTCAACGTCTCCAACGCATGGAGAAGATGAGGCTCTTCCACAGTGACACAATCCGCTACGCCCGTGCGGACGTGGAAAGCGCACGCGTGGACGCCAACCGGGAATTCTTCGACAACTTCGACGACATTGTCGAGAACGACGCAGTTTGGGCCTACAAATTCCAACGCGAATACAACCGGAAGATCAAAGATCCGGACGACATCTATCTCGAACTCAAGAACTCCGAGGAGAGACGTCAGAAAAAGGGATTGCCTCCGCGCCTGGTAATCCTGCCCGGCTGGGACATGTCCGACGAAGAACGCTACGACGAGGAGCGAGCGAAAAAGCGAAAGCGCGCCGGGAACAAGCGTAAGAAAACAGCGAAGAAACGTGAACCGAACCAATCGAAGCCATCACGACGTGCAACAGGCCATGCACAAACCAACTCCAGGCCGACGCCGAAAAAGGGGGACGACCAATGAAGAAACGGAAAGCACCGGAGACGCAAGGGGCGCGTTTACCCTCCCCCAGAAGCCGGTATCCCGGTCTCCACGGTAAGATCGTGGACTGGGTCGAGCACGTTTTTGAGGAAGGCATGCTCTATGTCCGCGTCCGCTTTACCGACAAGACCGAGCTGTGCTGGGTTCTCCAGACGGCTCACGTGATCCTCGAAGCGGACCTGAGCGACTGGAAAACCGGGGACTGCAAGCAACTGAAACTATTCGTAGAGAACGAAAGCGATTGGGGTGCGTCGTGATGCACCGCAATATCGAGGGGAAGACACGAAACGGACTTCCAAACACGCTAAGGGCATGGCGAAACTAACGTTTAGATCGCGCGATAGAGCGTGGCTCAGGGATCAGGCTTTGATCCGTGCCGGTAGCCGCTCGTGTCGCGCACATGAAATCCGGCCTTCTCGTAGAACCGATGCGCAGCTTCAGGCCGGGGCATATCGCTTGATCGAGATGCCCCGTGCTTGCGCTCGCGTTTTCGCCACGTCATAGGCGAGCTGCATCCGGAGAAGGTGATCCATGTCCGGGCCGAACGCCTTTTCGATGCGCAGGGCCATTTCCGGCGTCAGCGCGGCCTTGCCGTGCAGAAGATCGGAGAGCGTAGCGCGGCGCACTTTCAAAATCTCCGCCGCCTTCGACACGGTGAGGCCGAGAGCTTCGATGACTTCGGTTCTTATCAGATCGCCCGGATGGGGCGGGTTCTTCATAGGCATTTTCGGCCTCCTAGTGGTAGTCGATCAGGTCAATATCGCTGGCGGTGTTTGTCTGTTCATCGTAGCGGAACATTAACCGCCAGTTTCCCGTGACAGTCAGGCTCCATGATCCTTTCAGGTCGCCTTTAAGAGGATGCAGCTTCCAGCCAGGGAACCGACCGAGCTGCTCCAACATCTCGGCGGTTTCGAGGGCGAACAGAAGCTTGCGCAGCTTGTCGGCCATCGCGGACGGCACCCCCTTGGCGTTTCCGTCCTCATGGAGCTGCCTTAGCCCTTTGTGCCGAAAGCGGACAAGTTGCATGTTATCCCTTCACTACCCAGTATGTACGGTTATGCCGTACACGTCAAGCGGTTTACTGTGGAAGGGAAAACCCGCACAGAATCTCCGCAATTGACTACAGGTAGCGGGCCTGCAAGTACAAGGGGGATAACCAAGCGAACGCGCAGAAATGTCGGGTTCGATCTCGGGATCGGGGCAGCGAAGACCGCTCGGATAGCCGGACATAAAGGCCGTTATGTCCGGCTATCAGGAGAAGATTCCGACCTGCGAGCGCCTCTTTCGGAGAGTGGGTCACGCCAGATGATGAAAGGAACCGTACCCTTGCGTTTTGATGGGTACTCTCGCGGATCGGGATAGTCAGTCTGCTTTCTCCATTGGCAACAACGTTATGTACTTCGGCTAAGAATTCCTGAGCGAGCCTGAGCAATTTCTGGAGTCGCAGTCGCGATTCCCTCGCTGATTCGTTTTCCGGATTCCAGTTCGCGCGCCTCGTCGTCATTTAATCATACTAATCCCCTCCGGTGCTTTATCATTCACTTCGGACGTCCTCACCTTCCGAGCACCTTCGCCGATTCGGGAGAACGGTTCAGTCGGCCGGCCGCTACAAGGGTTCAGTTCTCCAGTGAAGAACTTTCTGAGACCGACTGCAGTTCGCGACAAATGTCCGCGTGGTGCTGGCCAAGGTAGCGGGCAACACGGGCATTGCCGAGCAACTTCGCGAGGTAGCCGCGCGCTAGGACCAAATTAAGGACCTGATTTCCATGAGATTCCTCAATCAGCCCTAAATCGCGCTGCAAGACTTCCATCTCTTTTTCCATCTTCGCGACCTGTTCCGGGGTCAGGCCCTCGACTACTTTGTGTTTGTCAGGATCGACAAGCATGTCGGAGCGGGTGGCTGCCAGAAGAGCCTTTGCATAGGGCACCGAGAAGTTCCCCGTCGCCACCAACAGGTCGGCTACCTCAATCTGGCGCATTGGTTTTAGCTTTCGTAGAAAGGAGAATGCTCCTAGCGACACATGTTTATTCTTGAGGATCTCGATGGCCTCTTTGCAAATACCATTCAGTAGGTCCCGCTTCTGCCGGATGATGGCCACATCCACTTTCAGCACCTTGGCGATCCGTTCTTCCGAGACGCCGTGCCGAATCGCTTTCAGGATCATATTGTGTTCCTGAATTGTGGCCATCCGGTTTACGCGCCGATTGTATGTGTAGGTTTCATCGTCAGTCGCGATTAGGCAGCGCGCATGAGTTTCGCCGATCTGCCTCAGGACCTCGAGCCGCACGTGGCCATCCAGCAATAAATACGTGTCTGACTGGCCGTTGTGTGGGAACACGATCAGGGGCTCAATGATGCCGACTTCGCGCACGGAAGAAAGGACTTGCTGGTACTTTTGGCTGGACCGCATGACAGGGTTTACTTGCTTGAGTGGCAAGATGTTTGTGATCGGCACCACCACCCCCTGGGGATTAAACGCGATGGAAACCTGCTTAGCCATATTCAAGCCCTTTCGGTGATCTGAATCCTTTCTGCAAGGTAAGCGGGTAGCGACTCCAGTCCTTCAGCACGCAACAACGTGATGAAGTTCTCATCACGGAAGAGATTTCTTAGCGCCGATACGATGAACAGCAACCGGTGCTCCGTCAGCTGCGACTTCTTCACCAGGAGCTTTTGTCGGTCGGCTTCTTGACGATAAACACGAACCAGCGACTCTGCTGACTGGAAGCCGTTATTTCTACGTCGGACACCTGGGGTCGCACGTTTGCCGTTGGCTTTGCGCAGTTCTATGATGCGGCGAACGGTGAGCAGTTTGCGGCCCCGTAGAGTCTGATCTTCGTAGGCCTGGCAGAGGGCTCGCTGAATGCCGTCCTCGTCCGCGTTCGCGATCTGCATCGCCACCGACAACGGTATCCGGCCTTTGTCGACGGCATGAAGAAGACGTTCTTCGCCGTTTTTCAGCAGATGTGCGATTCCCACAACATAGCTCTTCGCCACATCAATTTTTTTGGCAATCTCAGTTGTGTTGTAACCTCGCGACTTCAGGCTGTCGATCTCCCGGAGCAACTCCAGTGGACGGATTTGGCGCCTAGCAATGTTTTCTACCAGGCTCATTAAGAAACATTCCTCCCTCGATGCTTCCTTCACAATTGCGGGAATCTCAACTTGGCCGAGCGCCATGAAGGCCTCAAGGCGACCTTGGCCGCACACCAGATCGTATGGTTTACCATCTATGGGCTCGATCCGACGAGCGACGGTAATGGGCCTCTTGAGACCGAGGCTGGAAATATTGGCCACGATGCCTTGGAAAGCCACCTTGTTCCGGCTTCGCGGATTGAGGACATTTATTTGATCTATGGGGATCATTTGAACGGTCGGAGCGGTATCGTTCATGCGGCCCCCGGTATCCGTGCGCGCTCGGCCATGCCAAAAAAGAAATCGAGGGTGACAAAACGATATGTATCCAAACTTACCGCGTTGTCTTCGGCGAGCAATAGCTTTTCAAAAGTCATGTCGAGACTTGGCAGGAGATAGTAGTCGAGCGGGCTCTGGTTGTCGGCGGCCATTCGGACTGCAACGGTGATGTCTGGGTTCAAACCGGCATCGATGCGAATTAACCATCGAAACGCTCCTGAGTCTCTTTGGCGGCATCGGGCGACAACGACAGCTGCGGTGAATTCATCATTCACCACCAACAAATCAGTGGTGGGGTCACTACTCACAGCGCCTCCGAGTTGGCGAATATTGTCAATGACATCAGCGATGATCTTCGGATACATCAGGCGCAGTTGACGGTTTGTTTCGATGAACTCGTAGTCGCGTTCGGGAGCGTACCCGATCAACCCGTATGCCCGGATCAGGCTGCTAAACCGGCTGCGATAGACCGTACTGGACGCCATGCCGTCAGTCTCGTCGATCAGAAGACCAGAGAGACGGCCCGTGCGCTCCAGCAACCTGCGAAGTTGGTCCAGTAGTTCGTCATTGGTGTATTTGCGACTGCGTTCGCGAATGATGGTCTGCGCCCTTGTGAACAGGTCTGCTGGAACAATGGACTCGAATGCCGCATCGCTACGAATCCACATCTCAGGCGGGTTTAGAACGCGCTTTTTCTTCAGCTTGAAGGATATTCTGTTGTAGATGTTGTTGCCAACGTACTTCTCGTTCGTCAAGATCTGGTGAATCGTGCCTTGAGTCCAGGCCCGCCCCAAATCTGTGGTAATGCCGCGTTCGTTCAACATCTTGGCGAGTCTCGATTCGAGCATTCTTTCTTCCACGAACATGCGGTACATCCAACGAACGATCTCCATTTCCTCCGGCGGCCCCGGAACGAGAATAACGCGGTCTGTCTGTATGCTCTTTTGCTCTCCCCGGTTGAGCACTCCCTTGTGTTGGCCGGTCACGTCACGCAGCATCCGACGAAGCCCAAAACCTGGTGAGCCACCCTGGCGAAATCCGAGTTCGATAAGGCGACATTGCCCGATAAAAACCTTGGCGGAAAGCTCGCGGCTGTACTCACCAGCCATGGCCCGCTTCACGCCCTTAACGATTGTCGAAATGGGGCTGCCGTCATTCTCAAATTGCTCAGCGCAATAGTGCACATCGATCTTTGCGCGTCGGCAAATGTACTCGTAATAGGCGCTCTCGTCCGCATCCTGGAAGCGTCCCCAACGGCTGACATCGTAGACAAGAATTGCGTTGAAGTCAGCTTGGCCATTCTCTACATCATGGATCAACTTTTTCAGAGCATCTCGACCGTCAATTCGAAGGCCGCTCTTGCCGGCGTCTGTGTAGGTCCGCGCAATGCTCATGCCTCGGCCCTCGGCGTATTGCTGGATGACTTTCCGTTGGTTCTCGGTAGAGTACTGTTGGTGTTCGGTCGACATGCGGACGTATTCCACGACGCGGGTCGCGCCCGTACCGGATGGACACGATGAAGCCTGTTGTCGTCCCGTTTCTTCCATTGGTGGCAGTCGTCTGAAGTGCGGATTTCACGCGATGGGAACTGGGTCGACCTTAAGAGTCACTGCTGCTCTTGCGGACCGCCAGCCAGTGCGGTCACCCGCAGGGGACCGCCTTAACGCCCAATGCTGGATTCTCCAGACATTAGTAGTTATATGACAAGCGGCGAACCAGGTTCAAAGAGGTGTTCTTTACTGCCTGACCCTAGGCTGAAGAGGACGGAATCCCAAGCACGATGATGATTTTGGCGGAAGCAAGGTTGTTCTTTTCACATAACCCATCTGGAGAGACAAGCCAAATGCTTGCATCCAGCGACCGAAGATCGACAGCCGAGTTGTTCTTTACCAATTTCAAGAGTTGGTTCAGTTCAGATGTTAAGCGCGAGTTTTTAGCATTAAGACGGTCACCGGCTCGCCGGTCTGCCCAATAGCTCTTCATATAGTGGGGGTTTTTCTCGCGCCACTTTTGCTGACTGTCGCGGCATTGCTCTCGATAAACGGGATCTTCAACGAGTTTCTTCCGATGGTAGTCGGTGCGGCGGCGACGCTGACAATCTCCTGAGCTGCAGACTTTTTGATCCGGGTGGTACCTAGAAGGTCGGAATTTATTGATGCAGTACCTACACACTTTTTCTTCCATGCTAACTGTGTAAATCTTCGCACGGAATCTTCGCTTCCAGGGGAGCGCGTTCCCCACACCCAATTGACAGTTTCTTTGGCTGCACGTCGCTGGATGCTGAAATGCCGCCGGGGTGCGCGCAGCTTCATCTCGTGCTGCCATTCCCGGATAGTCGGAGGCAGAAAGCCGAGGTCCCAGCGGTCTGTGTCAAGGCCGGACTGTCTTGGCTCAGCGTGAAATGGAGAAGCGGCGTTCTCCATTAGTGTAGATTCCGCCCCTTCGGGGCGGGGATTTTCAAGGCATGGGGGTCTATCGTCCGATGACGGTTTCCATGCAGTGCACAGCGCGAGAGGATAAGCTCCCGCGCTGCGGAGCATCGGCTCGATGAGCCCCACCAGGTTATCCCTCAGCATGGGTGCATCCCTGCAGTGCCCGCTTCCGTTTCACCCGGCGAGGTCATTGTAGCTGGGGTGGAAGAGTGTGCAAACATCAAAGACGCTGTTTGCTGCCGGCGAAGTTGCCGCTGCCTACGAGCTTCTTCTAGCTTGCGATCGCGAGCCGCGTGGATCTCGGCCTGTCGTCCGGCGAGCCGATCCTGCGGCGTCACATAGCCGATGGCGCTGTGCAGTCGCACCGTGTTGTAATGATCCACGTAGATTTGAATCAAGCGGCGCGCATCGTCCAGCGTCAACGGGGTCAAGGGCCGGATGCATTCTCGTTTGAGCGATTTATGCCAGCGTTCGATCTTCCCGTTCGACTGCGGGTAGAACGGCGAGGTGCGCACGTGCGTCATCCCCGAGATGCGAATGAACTCCTTGAAGTCCCGCGCGATGAACTGCGGTCCGTTGTCGGAGATGATCCGCGGCCTGGCCTCCGGGTACTTCTCCTTGGCTCGTTCCAGAATCATCTCAATTTCCGCTTCCTTCATCGACTCCCGCAGATCCCAATGCACCAGAAAACGACTGCATCCATCCAGCACGCTGCACAGGTAATAGAACGTGCCCGATAGGTTGATATAGGAAACATCGACATGCCAGTGCTGGTGCGGCTGCAGCGGTTGTTCGAAGCCGGTGCCCTTGCGCGACGGCTTCGCTTTCCAGCGCGACAGCAGTCCCGCTTGCTTCAGCACTCGCCATACGCTCGCCGGGCTCACTGCCACTACATCGTGATCTAACATCATGAACGTAAGTCGCCGATAACCTTCCACTGGATGGTTCAGATGGAAGCCGATGATGGCTTCTTTCTCCCACGTCTCCAACCAGAAATCGCGGGGTACCCAACCGTTGTGCTCATTGACTCGCCCATAGCGCTGCCGCCAGTTGTAGAACTTGCTCACGGTAACGCCCAGCCACGCAATGAATCGGCCAGCACTGATCTCGGTCTTCTCCGACCAGCGCCGGACGAAATCCACCACCTGATCCCGCACATCATGCGGCACCCAGGTCGCGGTCAGAGTTCCCCAAGGCTTTTTTTTAACGCGATGTGCTCCGCCATCAGCTCGGCCAGGACCTCGTCCTTGGTCTGCACCTTCTTCTCCAAGAACTCAATCCGTTTCTGTTTCTCCTCC
>Ga0116221_1000551_pt1 | contig 25297 bp, 25 predicted proteins | sample Sb_taG_5_FD_88965 | JGI IMG/M metagenome (GOLD analysis project Ga0116221, IMG submission 88965) | Peat soil microbial communities from Weissenstadt, Germany - Sb_50d_8_FC metaG | ecosystem: Environmental > Terrestrial > Soil > Wetlands > Peat | place: Germany: Weissenstadt | collected 2010-09-21 | reverse complement strand
TTCGCCGAGATGCGGGCCAGCGCCGCGCGGCGTGCCCCGGACGCGGCAGGTGTGCTGAAAGACCCGGTGGCCTTCTTCCGCCGGGGCAGTTCCGGTGCTGGCCGCGAGACGCTCAGCGCCGAGGAACTGACTCACTACTACCGGCGCTGTGCCGAGCTGGCAGGCCCTGACCTGCTGACTTGGCTGCATCGGGAACCGGCAACTGGATAGCTGGCCGCACGCGAACGGCCATGGCAGGCTAGTGGACAGGTAGACTTGCCGCGCACCGCGACGCCCTGCCTGATTTGACATAGTCTGGTCGGCTCCCAGCTAGCGGCCGGGCCGCTGGTTTCCTGTGCCAGCGCAACGTGACGGGAGTTGGAATGCGCGTTCTGGTTCTTGGCGGCGACGGGTTCTGTGGCTGGCCGACTTCGCTGTACCTGTCGGACCGTGGTCACGACGTCACCATCTTGGACAACCTCAGCCGACGGAACATCGACATCGAGCTTGAGGTGCAGTCCCTCACCCCGATCCGGCCGATCGGCGAGCGGATCCGCGCCTGGCATGAGGTCTCCGGCCGCGAGATGACCTTCGTCAACCTGAACCTCGCCACCGAGTACGACCGGCTGGCCGGGTTCCTGGCGGAGCAGCAGCCGGACGCGATCGTGCACTTCGCCGAGCAGCGGGCCGCGCCGTACTCGATGCGTTCGGTGAACGCCAAGCGCTACACGGTCGACAACAACGTGAGGGCCACCCACAATCTGCTGGTCGCGCTGGTCGCCACCGGAAGCAACGCCGCCCTCGTCCACCTCGGCACGATGGGCGTCTACGGGTACGGCTGGTCGGGCAGCGCGCCGATCCCCGAGGGCTACCTGACGGTGAAGGTGCCCACCCCGGACGGCGAGATCGAACGGGAGATCCTGCACCCGGCGAACCCCGGGTCGGTTTACCACATGACCAAGACGCTGGACCAGCTGATGTTCGCGTTCTACGCCAAGAACGACGGGCTGCGGATCACCGACCTGCACCAGGGCATCGTCTGGGGCACCCAGACCGACCAGAGCGCCCGGGATGAGCGGCTGATCAACCGGTTCGACTACGACGGTGACTACGGCACCGTGCTGAACAGGTTCCTGATGCAGGCCGCGATCGGGCACCCGCTGACCGTGCACGGCACCGGCGGGCAGACCCGGGCGTTCATCCACATCCGCGATACCGTCCGGTGCATCGAGATCGCGATCAATAACCCGCCACAGGACGGCTCCCAGCCGATGGTGCTCAACCAGATCACCGAGACCCACCGGGTGGCCGACCTGGCCAAGCTGGTCAGCGACATCATGGGCGCCGAGGTCGCGAACCTGCCGAACCCCAGGCGCGAGGCTGACGAGAACGAGCTCAAGGTCCGCAACGACCAGTTCCTCGCGCTCGGCCTGCAGCCGACCACGCTGTCCGAGGGGCTGCTCGAGGAGGGCGTCGAGATCGCCCAGCGCTACCGGCACCGCGCTGACCTCACCAAGATCATCGCGCGGTCGGTCTGGCGGGCTGGCATGGAGACCTCTGACGACCTGCTCACCAAGCTGCCCGAACTGGGCGAGGAGCACTAGCCGGCGCCTCCGGGCCGCGGTCCGGCACCGGGGAAGGTCATCGGATCTCCGGTGGGCCGCGGCCCCCGCGTTTCGGTGGCATTCCGGCTAGCATGTCTGGATGCCATTCCTTTGACGCAGGCTCGCCAGCAAGACCGGCGGGCACGGGCTGACCGCCGCGGCCCTCGCAGTCGCCCTCGGCGTGGAACTCATCGACGAGCTAGTTGACGGCACCCAGGGCGCTGCCTTGCCGCTGATTCGCGGCAGCCTGCACCTGCGCTATGGCCAGATCGGTTTGCTGATCGCGGTGCCGCTGCTGGTAGGCAGCCTGCTTGAGCTTCCGCTCGGACTGGTCGCCGGGCATGGCGTCCGTCGGCAGCGACTGGTGCTGGCAGGCGGCGTCCTCTTCATTGGCTCGCTGGCAGCCGTGGCCGGCGCCCGATCGTTCGGGATCTTGCTGCTCGCGCTCGTACTGTTCTTCCCGGCATCGGGCGCGTTCGTCGGCCTGACCCAGTCCGCCCTGATGGACACCGACCCGGACCGGCAGCAACCAAACCTGGCGGCCTGGAACCTGGCCGGCTCGACCGGTGCGGTAGCCGGGCCGCTGCTGCTCGCGGCCGTGCTGATCGCCGGCGGTAGCTGGCGCGACTCCTACCTGCTGCTTGCGGCAGTGGCCAGCCTAGCTCTGGCCGGAGCGGCGGCAGCCGGACCGGGCCGGGCGGCACCAGCCGGTGCGGACCCGTCCGGCCAGGACGGCCGGGTGACGACTCGCCAGGCACTCGGCGCGCTGCGCGAGGGCGATATAGCGCGCTGGGTTGCGTTGCTCCAAATCTGCGATCTGCTGCTGGACATACTGACCGGATTCGTCGGCGTCTACCTGGTCGACGTGGTTCACGCCACGCCCGCTCAGGCAGCGGTCGGGGTAGCCATCCGGCTGGGAGCCGGGCTGGCCGGTGACGCCGGGTTCGTCCTGATCGCTAACCGGGTCAGCGGCCGGGTCGTGCTGGCGGTCAGCGCGATCGCCGCGGTCGGCCTCTATCCGGCCTTCCTGCTGGCATCCGGCCTGGTGGCCAAGCTGGTCATTCTGGCCCTCTTGAGCGCGGTCACGGCCTGCTGGTACCCGGCGATCGCTGCCGGGCTGTACGGCAGCCTGCCTGGCCGCAGCGGCATCGCGGTCTTCCTCGGCAGCGCGGCCGGGCTGGTCGCCGCGGTCGGCCCGCTTGCGGTCGGGTTCGTGGCCCAGCAGGCTGGGCTGACCTGGGCACTAGCGTGCCTGGCGGTCGCGCCGGCCGCCATGCTGGCGATCCTGCCCCGGTCGCGGAGCCGCCGGCCGAGCGGGGCACCGGCGGCTCCGGCCGGTACTCGTAAGGTAATGCGATGACCGAACCGACAGTTGATTCAGCCGCATCCTGGCGGGCAGCCCGCGAGCTGCTCCGGCGGTCCCCCGTGCTGGACGGGCATAACGATCTTCCGTGGGCGCTGCGGGAGGGCGCTCCGTCCGGTCCGGCGCGGTTGGACATCGGCGTGCCGGTTGAGTTCACCCAGACCGACCTGCCGCGGCTGGCCGTGGGCGGCGTCGGAGCCCAGTTCTGGTCGGTGTACGTGCCGGCCGAGCTGGAGGGCGACGCTGCCGTGGCGACCACCCTGGAGCAGATCGACCTGGTGCACCAGCTGATCGGAAGGCATCCGCGCTCGCTTGAGCTGGCGCTGACCGCCGCCGACGTCGAGCGGATCATGGCGTCAGGCAAGGTCGCGTCGCTGATCGGCGCCGAGGGCGGGCACTCGATCGCCTGCTCGCTCGGCGTGCTGCGCGCGCTGTACCGGCTGGGCGTTCGGTACCTGACCCTCACTCACAGCAAGAACGTGCCCTGGGCCGACTCGGCGACCGATGAGCCTGCGGTCGGCGGGCTGACCAGCTTCGGCCGCGAAGTGGTCAGCGAGATGCAGCGGATCGGGATGCTGGTCGACCTGTCGCACGTGGCGCCGAGCACGATGAGCCACGCGCTGGACGCCGCGGTGGCGCCGGTGATCTTCTCGCACTCGTCCGCGCTGGCGCTGACCGACCATCCAAGGAACGTGCCAGATGCCATCCTGGAGCGGCTGCCGGGCAACGGCGGTGTCTGCATGGTGACCTTCGTGCCCGCCTTCGTCTCGGCGGCCTGCCGGGAATGGGATCTGCGCGCCGAGGCCGAGGCCGGCCGGCGCGGCCTGGACTACTGGAATTTCGCCAGCCGCACGGAGCTGGCCGATTGGGTCGCGGTGAACCCGGCGCCGGCTGCCACGATCGGCGACGTCGCTGATCACATCGAGCATGTTCGCGCCGTGGCCGGCCCGGACCACGTCGGCATCGGCGGCGACTTCGACGGCACCGGCGAGTTGCCTGCCGGATTGCAGGATGTGTCCTGCTACCCGGCGCTGTTCGCCGAACTGCTCGATCGCGGTTGGAGCGCGGCCGACTGCGGGAAGCTCGCCTGCGGCAACATGCTGCGGGTACTGCGCGACGCCGAGGCAGCGAGCGCCGAGGCTGCGAGCGCCGAGGCTGGGAGCGCCGGGGCTGCGAGCGCGGCGGGCGCGGAGGCGGCCAGCGCCGAGGCCGTCAGCTGAACGGCGATCTGGGCCTGGGCTGCAGCTCGTCGTCCACGTACAAAGTGATCCGCTCGTTGTAGAAGCACGCCAGGCCGGCGATCTTCTGGCTCTCCGGCAGCGGTGTGCGGTACATCCAGATCAGGTCGGGGTGCAGCCGGGTCCCGGTATCGACCGACCAGTAGCAGGCCGTCCCCTTGTACGGGCAGTGCGTGCTTTTCTCCGAGCGCCGGAGCAGGTCCATCCGGATGCTGGTCAGCGGCAGGTAGTAGCGGACCGGCAGCCCGGTCTCGAACAGCATCCTCGGCTGGTCACTCTCGGCGACGGTGATCCCGTCCAGCTCGATCCGCACCCGTCGGGAGCTGGCCAGGATGTCGACCCGGCTGTACGGGTCGCGCGGGTGGGTGTAGACCGGCTCGTCCTCCTCGAGCCATTCCGTCATGGCCGGCCAGTCCAGCCGGATCGCATCCCTGAGCTCGACTACCGGCGAGTCGCGGTACCTGCGGGCGGCCCGGTCAGCGCTCTCCTGGCCGGCCTTGACGTGCAGCAGCTCGCCATCACCGAGCCGCGCCCGGTGCTCTGACTCGCCGGAGCCGACCAGCTCGGCCCGCACGTCCGCGGCCGGGATGTAATAGGTGGGGTAGTTGGGGATCTCCCAGACCAGCAGTGGCGCCCTCGTGTCGGCGACGAGTTCGTTGCCGAGATAAGCGCGCACCCGCTTGTGGCCGCGCTCCACCCGGACCTGTTCGCTGATCTGCTTAGTCATCTGAGCCTCCAAACCCGGTCCGACATCGGCGAGCCGAACCACCGCCGCTGTACGGTTGCGGGCCGACGGGCCTGTAGCGTCAGAGTATGCGGCTCGGTGTGCTGGACGTGGGGTCGAATACGGTGCACCTGCTCGTGGTGGACGCTCATCAGGGTGCTCGGCCGCTGCCAGCGTTCTCGCACAAGGACGAGCTGCATCTCGCGGATCATCTCGACTCGAAGAACCGGCTGAGCACCGAGTGCGCCGGGCGGCTGCTCGAGTTCGTCCGCGCGGCACTGCAGATCGCCGAGGACAAGGGGGTCCAGGAGCTGATCGCGTTTGCCACCTCAGCGGTGCGCGACGCCGCGAACGGCGACGAGCTGCTTGCCTGGATCGAGGCGGAGAGCAAGGTCAGCATCCAGGTGCTGCCAGGCACCGAGGAGTCCAGGCTGACCTTCCTGGCCGCCCGCCGCTGGTTCGGCTGGTCGTCGGGCCGCCTGCTGCTGCTGGACATCGGCGGCGGCTCGCTTGAGATCGCGTCAGGGCAGAACGAGGATCCGCTGGTGGCGGTCTCGCTGCCGCTCGGGGCGAACCGGCTGACCAGGGACTGGCTGACCAAGGATCCGCCCAAGCAGGAGGAGATCCGCCTGCTGCGCAAGCATGTCCGGGCGGAGATAGCGGCCGCGGCCAGCGCGGTCAGGTCGGCCGGCTCGCCCGACCACGCGGTGGCGACGTCGAAGACCTTCCGCCAGCTCGCCAGGATCGCTGGGGCGGCACCGTCCAGCGAGGGCCCCTACGTCAAGCGCATGCTGCGGCACACCGATGTCAGGGATATGGCTGAACGGCTCGCTCGGACGTCTGTCGCAGCCAGAGCGCAGCTGCCCGGGGTATCCCGGCTGCGCGCGCCGCAGCTGGCGGCCGGCGCGATCGTCGCGGACGCGGCGATGGACCTGTTCCAGCTGCCGGAGCTGGAGATCTGCCCATGGGCGCTGCGCGAGGGCGTCATCTTGCGCCGGATGGACGGCCTGGCCGGCTAGTGGCTAGTTGTCGACGCCGCGGCCGGGGCTGGCGGCCTCGTCCAGAGCCCGGTCAGCGGCATGCGGACCGTTCCCCACCGTGCTGCTCGAGTGCCTGATCGCGTCGGTCGGGTGGCTCAGCCGGTCGGTGGAATGCCTGACCTCGTCCGTCGGATGAGACGTGCCTTCCGCAGCGGCACCGGCTGGGTCGGCCACTTCGGCAGTGTCACCCTGGCGGCCGACGTCATGCGGGCGGCTGGTGTCCAGCGGGTCGGGCCGGTCGCGGTCCCGCGAGGTCGGCTGGCCAACCGAGCCTGACCTCGGGGCTGGCGCTGACGGGACCGGACGGCGAGCTGGACCGGCCGGCTGGCCACCCGGACCGTCTAGCGGCCCAGCCCCGTGGTGCCTGCCTTCGCCCGGACCTGCCTGCCGCGGTCCGGGCCGGTGCCCGCCGGACTGCAGCGGGTCATGCTGACCAGCTTGCCTGGCATGACCGGCCGCCTGCCCGGCAAGAGTGCGGTTCACCTCGTCCTCAAGCGACCCGTGTGCGGCCTCGACCGAAACCAGGCTGGTGACCACGTCGCGGATCTCGGTCAGCCGTTTGACCGTCTCGGTATGCCGCGAGATCAGCAGGTTGAGGCGACGCTCGGCGCCTTCGTGAATTGCCGTCGCCCGCGCCGTCGCCTCGTCAAGCTGCTGCTTGGCCTGGGAGATGGCTGCGCCGACAGTAGTCTCCGCATGCTTGGTCGCGTCAGCCACGGCCCGTTCCGCCGCCGACTGCGCGGTCGAAACCAGCTGCTCGGCCTCGGTCCGGGCGGCGGTGACCGAGCTCTCTGATTGCTCCTGGGCCGCGCTCAGCATCCGTTCAGCCTGGTCTTGCGCGTCGGACCTGATCTTGTCGGTCTCACGCTTGACATCGCCTCTGAGCTTGTCGGTCTCCTCCTTGACGCTCTCCCGCAGCTTCGCGACCTCCGCCGCGCTGCGGGCCCGGTCCGCCGCCGCCTCGTCGGCGGCCAGCTTGAGGATCTGGCCGACTCGCTCGCTGATCTCCTCATGCGCGGGGCGGGCGCTCGCCTCACGGGCTTCAGCCACCTCCCGGCGCAGCCGCTCGATCTCGGTCAGCCCCTGGGAGAGCCTGTTCTCCAGGTCGCGGATCTGCCCGGCCCTCCATGCCACATACTCGTCAACCTGCTGGCGGTTGTAGCCACGCACCTCGCGTTCCCACTGGACCATTCCGGCCTCGGTAAGAAGCTCACTGTGCTCGCTCATGTATCACCCGTCAGGTGCTTCAGGCAGATCCGGGCACGGATTGGCCCAGGCGTTCTTGGGCCGACCGAGCGAGCCGGACTTGCGAGTGGACTAGGGCTGACGGTCTGCCGACGGCCGGGTGCGGCCAGCGCGTGCAGACGTCGCCGCGGATGGATGCCATGACTCTTGTCCGGTAGGCCATGCAGCGCAACCCAAACTTCTTATTATCCTAATTTGAGTAGATTCATCGCGCACTTAAACCGCATGGCGGGAGATGAACCAGGCACCTGGCTGGTCCGGCCCGTCTGAGATGATCGCCTGATAGCGGCTTGGCCTCGGGCGGGGGGACTGGAAGTCATGAGCGATACCTGCCGGATCGGGTCCCTGGGCGAGGCCGTTCCTGCCATCCATCCCGGTGCGTGGATCGCCCCAGGCGCCGTGGTCGTCGGCATGGTTACCGTCGGCCGGGCGTCGAGCGTCTGGTACGGAGCAGTACTGCGGGCCGAGGAGGAGGAGATAGTCGTCGCCGAGGAGTGCAACATCCAGGACCTGTGCTGCATCCACGTCGATAAGGGTCAGCCGGCGGTACTTGAGGCGCGGGTCAGCGTGGGTCACCGCGCGACTGTGCACGGCGCCTACCTCGGGACCGGCTCGCTGATCGGGATCGGTGCGATCGTGCTCGATGGCGCCAGGATCGGGCCGGGATCTCTCGTCGCGGCTGGCAGCGTCGTGCTCCGCGGCCAAGTCGTCCCGCCAGGCGTGCTCTATGCGGGGGTCCCTGGTCGGATCGTCCGCGAGCTTACCGACGAGGACCGGCAGCACTTCGGGCAGGCGCCTGATCGGTACGTGGCACGGGCTGCCAGGCACCGCGAGGTGGACTGGCGGCGGGTCGGAGCCGGCTGATCGGCGAGGCAGCTCTTCACCTTGAGCAAGCGCGGTCCGGAAGTCGGACCGGCGGCATGCCCACCCGGACGGGGCAGCGAGAAATGGTCCTGATGGGTCATGCGGGTCCGCTGTTCCTGGCCGTAATCTGGCAGCACCGGACATGATGCAGCTCAGCGATGGAGGTGGGCGCGTGCGAGAACAGCTCGATGATCGTGTCCACGATGCCGTCGCTCTGGACGAGATCGACCTATACGCCGACGTGCTGAGCGCGGTGGCTGCGACCGACCGGCCACTGACGCCCGCAGAACTCGACGCGGCGCTAGGAATTGGCCAGGCCGTAGATCTGCCAGGCGGCCCGCCGACCGGATAGCAGACCGGTTATATCGGACGAAACGGTCAGGCGTTGGCAGCCTGCGCCGCGACGAACTGGCGGATGAGGCCGGACACTTCCTCCACCCAGTGCGCGATCAGTGCCACCCGGCCGTCAGGGCCGAAGATTGGTGCGTTCACCGGACACCAGTACCGTTCTTCGAACTGGCCGCTGCCATCAGGAGGCTCGACGTCGTACCGTTGCAGCGCCATGCTGTCGCGCTCTCCGGTCGCGAGAACCCGGCGCAGCGATGAGCTCAGATTGTTGGTCCCGGTGGCGCCTGGTTCCGCTGGATTGTCGGGGAATGCGTCGAAGACGCTGCGACCCAGCAATTCCTCCCGCTTTCGGTCCGCTAGCTTCAGATATGCGAGATTCATGTCGGCGATGACGAACTCAGGCGTAAGCAGCAGGACCGGGCATGGCAAGTCCTGGAATACGGCCAGATAGTCAATCTGCGGTAGTGCCATCGCTTTACCCCCGTAACCGATGTAACTCCGGATGCTAGTGCGACCCCTGAGCAGCCCTTTCCAGCACTCACTGGCTCAAACTGCCGCCCCGGTTGGCGAACATCACATCGGCGCCTACCTCTCTGAGGCAAAGTTGCAGGTCAGAAGCCCAGGCCCCGGCCATCTTCCGAGGTAATGTCCAAGCTCAGCGCTGCGGGAATCTTGAGCGAGCCGCCGTCGCCGACTCCGACGAGCAACCACGACTCGCCCCGGACCACGGTCACCTCGAACTCGCCGCCATCGCCGGACGCGGTGTGGAGCAGCGCGTTGGTCGCCAGCTCCGACACGCGCAGAACTGCCTCGTCGGTCATTGGGCAGCCATCCAACGCCCGCATCACGAAGCGCCGGGCATGAGCAACCTGGTCGCTGCGGCCGGGGAACACCCGACGCTTCGGGCGGTCCATCGCGTCAGTTCTCCTTGATCATGAGGTGCGGGCAACGGTGCCGAAAGGCCTGCCGCTGACGCGCTGTCAGTCCCGGGCAGCCGCGGTCCAGGCAGTCGGCCTTGCCAGCGCTGCCGTCTAGGTGCCGTCGAGTAGCTCGCGCGCTGTTGCCCGGTGCGATCCTGACGAAGACTCAGACCCGGCCCCGCCAGGACCGGCACAGGGCCAGATCGGGGTCAGCGACACGGGAGGCACTCACGTGCCCAAGGATCGACGCCGGAAGCGCCATCGATACCGCGCGGAACATCAGCCTCGATCAGGTCACGGTCACCGAGCGCAAGGCAAGCCTGCTCATCGACACAGCCTGTGCGTTCCTGCAGTACGGCAAGCACGAAAACGCCTACCTCGCGCTCCGCGCAGCCAGAGACGTAGCACCAGAAGAGATCGCCGGTCGGCCCGCCGTCCACCGGCTCCTGCGCGATCTGATCAGCTCCGCGCCACCCAGCGTCCGGCGACAGGCCGAGGAGTTCGCCTACCGCAAGACCAGTTCCCGCCCGGCCGGGACTCCTTCCAACGATTAGCGGGCAGCGGCGAAGTTGGCGGCGGGATCGGCGTCGCGTGCGGCCTGGCAGATGCCGCAGCGGATGGTGCGTGCGGGCGGCTCGACAGCGACGACGCGGTTGATCACCATGGTGCGGGTCAGCCATCGGGCGGTGACGTGCGCGTGGTCGTGGCACAGGGCGGCGCCGCAGTCGGCGCACACGGCGACGGCATCAGTGTGCTGGCCGTGCGCGGCGCAGTCGAAGCAGGTCATGGGTTTGCCTCCTCGGCGGGGTAGAAGCGGTGGCGGGCCCACAGTGCGACGTAGACCAGCGCGACCATGACGGGTACCTCGATGAGCGGCCCGACGACGCCGGCGAGTGCCTGCCCGCTTGTCACTCCGAACACGCCGATCGCGACCGCGATGGCCAACTCGAAGTCGTTGCTGGCTGCGGAGAACGCCAAAGCGACGGTGCGCGGGTAGGACAGGTGGAGGCGGCGGCTGATCGCGAACCCGGTGAACCACATGATCGCGAAGTAGGCGAGCAGCGGCAGCGCGATGCGGGCCACGTCGAGTGGCTCGGAGGTGATCTTCTTGCCCTGCAGGGCGAACAGGATGACGACCGTGAACAGCAGGCCGTACAGCGCGACCGGGCTGATCCTGGGCAGGAACCGGTTCTCGTACCAGTCCCGGCCGCGGGCGCGCTCCCCGAGCGTGCGGGTCAGGTACCCGGCCACCAGCGGAATGCCGAGGAAGACTGCGACCGTGGCGGCGATCTCGGCGATCGACACGTGCAGGCTGGTGGTCCGCAGGCCAAGCCAGCCGGGTAGTACCTGCAGGTAGAAGAAGCCCAGCGCGGCATAGAGCAGAACCTGGAAAACCGCGTTCAGCGCGACCAGCACGGTCGCCATCTCGCGGTCCCCGCGCGCCAGGTCAGTCCAGATCAGCACCATCGCGATGCAGCGGGCCAGCCCGACCAGGATGACGCCGGTCCGGTAGGCGGGCTGGTCTGGTAGCAGCAGCCAGGCCAGTGCGAACATAACTGCGGGCCCGATCACCCAGTTGAGCACGAGGGACGCGGTCATCATGCGCCGGTCGGCGGTGATCCGCCCGATCTCGGTGTAACGGACCTTCGCGAGCACCGGGTACATCATCAATAGCAGCCCGAGCGCGATCGGCAGGCTGGTGCCATGGATCGCGACGCGGTTCAGCGCGCTGTTCAGGCCCGGGACGAGACGGCCCAACAGCAGGCCGGCCGCCATCGCCGCCCCGATCCACACCGGCAGGAACCGGTCCAGCCTCGACAGCCCGGCCATCACCGGCTGCGGCCCGGTCGGGCTGGTGACCTTGGCAGTCCTCGTGTCAGTCACCGAGGCCCTCCTCGTCGTCGTCCTCGCATGCCGAACCGCGTCGCTCGGTGATGACACGATCGCCGGGCAGGGGCATACCGGCGGCGGACGCCTGAGCCCATAGCGCGGCGAACCCGCCGCCGTCAAGGCGGTAGTCCACCCAGCGGCCGCGGCGGGCCGCGGTTACCAAGCCCGCGTCGCGCAGCACCCGAAGGTGGTAGGAGAGAAGGTTCGCCGCGACCGGCACTTCCTCGCGCAGGTCGCACACGCAGCGGCCGCCACCAGCCAGCACCCCTACGATGCGAAGGCGCACCGGGTCGGCCAGGGCCGCGAGACGGTCGGTCAGTGCAACCGGATACGAAGCAATAACCGCTGAACTGATCACACGACGACGATAAGGCGAGCGGCACACGCCACGCCGGGGCCATTCGTCACCTCCCGGCGGGCTGTCAGTCCTGATTCGCGGCTGGTAGCGGCCCTGGCGGGACGGGGCGGCTGCCGCCTCGGCGGATCGGACTGGAGCCGGGGTCAGGGCGTTCGTGCGGCAGCGGCTCACCGAGGATCGGGAGCCGGTGGAACTGCCGTCAGCATGGCTGCCTCATGACCCAGCAGCAGGAACAGGCCTGGCGTCGCCTGACCTGCTAAACGAGAGCATCCGCGTTCACCCGGCGGTACGAAGGAAGATCCGCCTCGACCACGCCGTCGAGCAGATCGCAGCCCGCCACCCCAGCGGGGAGGAAGCACGAACTGCCGTCATGGTCTGTGCCGACCACCAAACCTGCCCACAAAACGGGCCTCAAAGAAATGGCATCTGCAGGTGGAGCGACACCAGAAGCCGCAGATCAGACGGCGCCACTGCTAACCCGAACTTCCACGGTGACCCGTGGGCATGGCTGTTTACCTGGGCTTTCAGGGCGGTGGCGGGTGGTGGCTGACTACGTGATCCCGAGGCGGTGGCTGACGCCGAGCAGGTCGAGGGCCTGGCGCTGGCTGGGGGTGGGGCTGGTGACGAGCCGGAAGCCGGGCTGGCCGGCGTCGGCGGGCTGGATGTGGTTGAGGCAGATGGTGGCCAGGTCGCGCAGCAGGGTGTGGAAGCTGTGCACGGGCAGGTCGTCGGGGGTGCGCTTGGTGGCTGCCCTGGCCCGCGCCTTCGGGGAGCGGGTGGCGGGGGCGACGGGGCTGGTGCGGGCGGCCTGGGCTGCTGGCTTGTCGTCGTCGGTGAAGAGCATGGGCGCCAGGCGGGCGTGCATGTGCCAGGTGATGTAGTAGGAGATCATCCGCAGGAACACGTGGGCGCGGACCCGGGTCTCGGTGCGGTGCCGGATGGGGCGGATGTCCAGGTCGGTGCTGAAGCCGCGGAAGGCGCGCTCGACGTGGGCGAGGGCCTTGTAGGAGGAGACGATCTCGCTGCTGTCCAGGCCGTCGGCCTGGACGCTGGTGCGCAGCACGTAGATTCCATCCAGGGCGGCTTCGGCGGTGATGGAGTCCTGGTCGCGGGCGTAGCTGAAGTGGTCCTCGCCGATGTCGGTCCTGAAGTGCTTGCCGACCTTGCGGCGGCTGAGCGCCCTGGCCGCGCGCACCGCGATCTTGTCCCTGCCGCGCAGCGGCCGGCGCGCCGGCGCGCCCGCGGCGGCGATCTTGGCCAGGTCGGCCTCGGTGGCGGCCAGCAGCGCTTCGCGCTTGCGGGCGCGCTCGGCTTCCAGATACGGGTTCTTGCAGGCGACCAGCCGCTCGCCGGGGTAGTCGGGGTGGGTGATCTCGGCCAGGTCCAGCTGGTCGAACAGAGACAGCTGCAGCGCGCGGTCGCGGACCAGTTTCCTGACCTGCGGGGCGCGCAGCGCGGTGATCCAGTCCAGCTGCGCGGGGCCGACGTCTTCGCGGAGCCGGGCGGCGGTCAGCATGCCCCGGTCCCCGACCAGCACCACCGTGGTGAGGCCGAACCGGTCCTTGAGCTTGGCCACCTGGTCGGCCACGGTCACCGGGTCGCCGGTGTTGCCCTTGAACACCTCAATGGCGACCGGGATGCCGTCGGGGGAGGTCAGCAGCCCGTAGACGATCTGCAGCCGGCCGTGCACCCCGTCCTTGGGGTGCACGATGGCGCCCAGCGGGCAGGTCCGGCCCTCGAACGCGGCGGAGGAGACGTCGTACAGGACCAGGGTGCCGCCGGCCAGGTGCCGGGCCGCCAGCGCGTCCTCGATGCGGTCCTGCCGGGCGGCCAGCCAGTCCATCGCCGCATACAGGTCGTCCTCGTCGCAGCCCGCCACCTGGAGCACCTCGCCGAGCGAGCTGGTGGCGGTCTGGGCCCGCAGTCCCCGGGCGATGGCCAGCTTGGAGTCCGGCTCGGTCACCTGCGCGACTGCCATCGCGGTCACCAGGTCCCGCTGGCGGGATGGCGCCGGGTCGATCAGCTCCTCCAGGCCCAGGTCCCGCAGCGTGCCCAGCACCGCGGCGACGTGCCCGTGCGGGAGGCTGCGGGTAATCTCGAACGCCCCCTCCAGCGCCGCGGACGGCTGCTGGCCCTTCAGCACCCGCGACAGGGCGTCGACCTTCGCCTGCGGCCAGGCCGACAGGTTCGCCAGGGTGCGGTTCTTCACTTTCCCCGCCTCCCGGTAGCTCTCGCGCAGCAGCACGGCCGGCGGCGAGGCCCGGTTCGGCACCCTGACCACGTACATGACCACGAAGATATCGCAGATGCCCGCATTTTTGCAGCAGAACACACTGATATCAACGGTCATTGATGTGATTTACATGACTACATCTCTGCTTGCCAGGCGGCGCGATCCACCTGGTCACGGCCCAACAGCCGCGTTGGTCAGAGGCTTATCAGGGGGAACTTCGGGCTAACGGATTCGCTAACGAGTCGCTGGGGAACGGGAGAGATGTCAGGCAGGACGGGAGACCTCACCGAGTTCGTGCCCTTAGCTTCTGCACCCATCTGAGCAGGTCAAGCAGCGTCTTTGGCGAACATCACGTCGGTGTCCCAGTGCGTGAAGCCGAGCGACTCATATAGTCCGATTGCGGGCGTATTCACCTCGTCAACATAGAGCATGACCTGGAACAGTCCTCGGGAGCGCAAGTAGCGCAGGCCGACTAGGGTCAGCGCCCTGCCGAGGCCGGTGCCGCGCTCGTCCGGGTCGACGCCGACCACGTAGACCTCGCCAACTGCCTGATGCGGGTGACTGGTCTCCTCGCCGTCCTGGCCGTGGATCTTGGTCCAGTGAAACCCGATCAGCTGTCCGTTCCGTTCGGCCAGGAAGAAGCCCGCCGGGTCGAACCAGGGCTCTCGCTCGCGCAGTTCGAGATCGGCCAGGGTCCAAGCGCCTTGCTCCGGGTGGCGGGAGAATGCCCGCGCGTTGAGCGCGGTCCACGCATCCTCGTCCTTGCCGACGGTGAATGTCCGGATCATCACGCCTTCGGCCAGCTGCGGCCTGCCGAGCCGGGCCTGCAGCGACCGCCGCATCTGCCACAGCGCCCGGATCCGCTCGAATCCGGCGGCGGCGGCCAGCCTGGACGCTGCGGGCAGATCGCCGTGCGCCCACAGCCTCAGCTGATGGTCTCCTGCCTCGGCTACCAGAGCCTCGACGAGTTTGAGCCCGAATTGATGCCGCCGGTGCGCTGGGTGGACAACGAGTTCCCCGCTCGGGCCCGCGACCGGGTCGGTCGGGTCCAGGTGTGCGTAGCCCGCCAGTTCGGCTTCATCGAACAGCATGATGTTGCGGGCTCGCACGTCGCCTCCGTAACGCAAATGCAGCATGACGTGCTCCGACAACGGGCCGACTCCGTCTTCCTCGGTGGCCAGCCGGACCAGGCGGAGTACGGCGGTCACCTCCTCGTCGGTCAGGCGCTCGGCGACTCGGATCTCGGTCACGTGCGAACTCCATCATCTGAGTCCCTGCCCTCGGCACGGTGCGCGGGCTGGCTGCCCCCGCCGTCGGCCTGGCTGCCGCCACCTCCGGCCTGGCCGCCTCTCCCTACGGCATGGCCGGTCTCGCCGTCGGCCCGGTGGCTCTGACCCTGCCCGCTGCCGGTGCCGGGCTGCCGGGAGTCGGCCCTGGTGGGCACGAACTTGTAGCCGACATTGCGGACAGTGCCGATCAGCGCCTCATTGTCCGTGCCCAGCTTGGCTCTGAGCCTGCGGACGTGCACGTCGACTGTCCTGGTGCCGCCGAAGTAGTCGTATCCCCAGACCTCCTGCAGCAGTTGCGATCTGGTGAACACCCGCCGCGGGTGCTGAGCAAGGAACTTCAGCAACTCGAATTCCTTGAAGGTCAGGTCGAGAGCGATGCCGCGAATCCTGGCCGAGTAAGTTGCCTCGTCGATGACAAGCTCACCGGACCTGACCTCCTCGGCCGGGCCGACCGCGGGTCGGCCGGCCCGCCCGATGGCCAGCCGGATCCGGGCCTCGACCTCACCTGGACCAGCCGTACTCAAGATCACGTCATCGACACCCCAGTCCGCGGTGACAGCTGCCCAGCCGCCTTCTCCGACGATGGCCAGCACCGGCTTGTCGATGCCGGACAGCTGCCCCAGGAGCTGCCTCATCCGCACCAGGTCGCGCCTGGCGTCGACCAGCACCGCATCCACTCGTGCGCCGTCGGCCGGGCCTGAGCCGGCCGCGGCTAGGTTGAGCACGTGATCAGCCGAGGCGGGTGCGAGTCGTACCGCGTGGTCAAGCAGGCTCAGCGAGGGCAGAATCTCCGCGGCCGATTCAGCCGTGCTGGTGAGCAGGAGCACGTTGCTCAACAGCCGCCACCTCCGGTCCGCGGCGAGTCCTGCCGGAAGATCGCTGCCTGGACTCCGCGCGAACCCGGTGCCGGAACCCGGTGCCGGGACAGCCCGGGTCGCTATGAGCGAGGATAGCTGACATGGCAATCGTGACCCTGCGCTACTGGGCAGCGGCAAAGGAGGCGGCTGGCGTCGCTGAGGAGACAGTCAGCGCCCAAACGCTCGCTGCCGCACTGGCGGCGGGTCTGGCGGCCGCTGCGGACCGGACAAGATCGGCCGGATCTGCCGTGGCTGGATCTGCCGTGGCTGGCTCCGGTGTGGCGAGGTCCGATATGGCCGGGTTGGGTGTGACGAGGTCCGCTACGGCAAGCTCCGGTCTGACTGGGTCCGGCGTGGCGAGTTCCGGTGTGGCGAGGTCCGGTGTGGTTGTGTCTGGCGCGGCTAGTTCTGGTGTTGCCGGTGCACCTGGGTCTAGTGCGCCTGGGTCTGGTGCGGCTGGGTCCAGCGTGGCCGGGTCGAGCTCACGGGAGCTAGCCGGAGTTGAGAAGTTCCGCCTGGTGCTGGCCCGTTCGTCGTTCCTGATCGACGGCAACCCGGTGGGGACTAGGCCACCCGAGTCGGTGCTGCTCAGCGATGCGGCCGTGATCGAGGTACTGCCGCCGTTCGCCGGTGGCTGAGGCTCTTGGGTCACCCCGAACCGGTCAATGACTTAAGCCTCCAGGCCGACCTGATGGGACCGGTTGGCCGGCCTATCCGGCATACCGTGACAGGCTACCCCGGTAACCTGAGCCGTGCCTCTCGAACTGCTCGCTGTCGGTGTCGTGGTCGTCGGTGCGGTCGTCGCTACCGATCGCCTGCTGGCGGCGGCCGCCGTCCGGCGGATAGCGAGCCGCGTCGGGCTGGCGGGCCGGGCCGAGACCATGCCTGTAGTTCGCATCGCCGGCTCGGTCTTCCTGACCCAGTTGCTGGCGGGCGTCTACCGAGATGTCGAGGTCACGCTAGGCGCATGCACCGTAGGCGGCATCGACTTCTCCAGGTTGTCTGCCCAGCTGAGCGACGTAAGGGCACCGATAAGACAGTTGCTGGCCGGCCACGGGATGACAGCGGGCGAACTGACGGCGACCGCCACGATTCCGTTCTCGGTGCTCAGCGACCGGCTTCCCCCCGGGCTGACGATCCGGCCGCAGGGGGATGACCTGCGGATCTCAGGGATGATCCTGCTGGTACCAGTACTCGGAATCCTCGGCATCACGGCCAACCGGAACAAGATCTCGGTCACGCCGAAGATGACCGGCTTCCCAGCCCCGGTTGGCTTCGTGATCGACCTGCCGGCTATGCCGCCGCAGGTGCGGATCACTTCGGTGCGGGTAACCGGTGCCGGTCTCGAGGTACAGGTGCGTGGCGCCAACGTCAGTTTCGCCAGTGCGCAATGACACTGCCAGGCGACGCGGCCCAAGGCGGGCGAATGGGCGACGCGGGCACAGGAAGCCCGGCCGGGCGACGTGACCCCGGGCATGTTGGCCGAGGCGACGCGGCACGGGCAGGGGCCGGTTATGCGCCAGCTGAACCACAAACGCCTGCTCCGCGTATAACTAAGTGTGCCAGTTCGCGACGGCGCCGAGGGCAATGGCCATCCCCGGCAGGTCACTGACGAGGAGCTCGTACGCGCGCTCTACTGCGAGCACGCGGCCCCGCTGCTGAGGTACGCGCTGCACCTGACGAGCGGGGACCGGCAGCGTGCGGAGGACATCGTGCAGGAGACCCTGCTCAAGGCGTGGCTGCATCCACAGGCCATCGTCAGCCGGCCGGCCAGGCCTTGGCTGTTCGCCGTGGCTAAGAACCTTGCCGTGGATGCCCACCGAGCGCGGCAGGCCAGGCCGCATGAGGTTGGCGAAGCCGCTCTGCAGCTGACGGCCGTGCCTGACGCCGCTGACCGGGCCCTGGAGTCCTGGGCCGTCGCCGACGCCCTCCGATCGCTGCGACCCGAGCACCGGACCGTCCTGCTGGAGACCTACTACCGCGGCCGCTCGGCCGCCGAGGCCTCAGCGGTGCTTGGTATCCCGGCCGGCACGGTCAAATCACGAACCTTCTACGCCCTCAGGGCGCTGAAGCTTGCACTTGAGGAACGGGGGCTGGCGCCATGAGCGACCCGTCCTGCCGCGGTATCCGCGAACTGCTTGGTGTGTACGTCGTAGGCGCGATCGAGCCCGCGGATCGCAGTGCCGTCGACGCGCACCTGGATCATTGCCACGACTGCCGTGAGGAGCTGGCCGGGCTGGCCGGGCTGCCCGCGCTGCTCCGCCGGGTTCCGGTCGCCGAGGCCGAGCGGATCGCCGCTCCTGGCGCGCGGGCTGACGACGTCGACGGTCCGCAGGCCGAACTGCTGACTTCGCTGCTGCAACGGGTCGCCAAGCGGCGCAGGACCACGCGGCTGCGCACGGTCTTTGCGGCGGCGGCGGCACTGGTAGTCGCGGTTGGTGGCGCCGCGGCGGTCTCGTATGCGCTGGCTCCCCGCCAGCACCAGCAGCAGGTAGCCAATCAGGGCCCAATGTCGGCCCATGACGTGGCAAAGCAGACCAGCGACGGCCGCAGCGCCACTATCCGGTACAGCAAGGCCAGCTGGGGCCTGACGATGTGGGCGCAGGTCAGCGGGATCCCGCAGGGTACCGCCTGCAGGTTCTGGGTGGTGAGCAAGGACGGCGCCTGGTCCATGGCTGGCGGCTGGACCGTCGGGCCCTGGAGCGACCGGCACTGGTATCTGGTTGAATCCCCGGTTCCAGCCGCGAGCGTGGGCAGCTTCGTGATCACCTCGGGCAGCAAGGTGCTGCTGCGGATCCCGGCTGCCACCTAGCCGGTTTCAGATGCCGGGAATGTGCCGCGCAGGGGTCATGTTTACCCGGCGTGATACCAGGGCTTGTGGCCTGCGTGGGCACGTTGGCGGTGGCGATCGCCTTCGGCTCCACCTGGCGCGTACGCAATGGTCGGTTGCGCGGAGGTCCTACTGCGGCTGGCGCTACGGCAGCTGTCCCTGGTACGGCGGTGCTCACCGCCGATGATCTTGGCCGGCCGCTTGGCGCCCGTGCCACGCTGGTCCAGTTCTCGTCAGCCTTCTGCTCGCCCTGCCGGGCGACCAGGCGGATCCTGGGCGAGGTGGCCGGGATGGTCGATGGCGTGACCCACGTCGAGATCGACGCCGAGTCCAGACTGGACCTAGTTCGCCGGCTGGGCGTGCTGCGGACGCCGACCACGTTCGTGCTCGGGCCGGACGGGCTGATCACCCACCGGGCCAGCGGTCAGCCTCGCAAGGCCGATGTGATCGCTGCGCTGGGCGTCGTGATATAATTTCCTATATAATAGATCGGGAACAAGGGTAGTGACACGAGGATGCGTTGCGTGGTGGACAACTGCCGCGTTGCTGCAGCGCGCTGACCGCAGTCGGCAGCTACCGGCAAGCCTTGGCTGCCCCGCCAGTGGAGTCTCTGGCCGCTCGTTCGCAGCCGCGGGAAGGAACGCAGATGGGAATTGATCCGCGCGGGCTGCGCCTCGGCGCACTGATCACGATGGTCATCTTCGCCGTGGTGCTGATCACGAGCAGCGTGTGGCTGCTGGCGTTCCAGGCAGCCGTGTTCGCGATCGGGACCTTCTTCGGGTTGCGTAATGCGCCATATGGCCTGCTGTACCGGATTGCGATCCGGCCGCGGCTCGGCCCGCCGAAGGAACTCGAGGCCGAAGCGCCGCCCCGGTTTGCGCAGGGTGTCGGCCTGGTGATCTCGGTCATCGGTGTCATCGGCTACGGCACCGGTCTGACGCCGCTCGGCATGGCTGCGGCCGCCGCCGGCCTGGTGGCCGCCATCCTGAACGGAGTCTTCGGCTTCTGCCTGGGCTGCGAGCTGTACCTGCTGATCCGACGTATCATGCCCGCGCGTCAGGTCTCTGGCGCCGGCCAAAGCTGACAAGGAGACAAAGATATGAGCCGTTCCGACGTTCTGGTCGACGCCGACTGGGTGCAGTCTCACCTCGGCGACGATGGCCTGGTCCTTGTCGAGGTCGACGAGGACACCAGCGCCTACGACAAGGGCCACATCAAGGGCGCGGTCAAGCTCGACTGGAAGCAGGACCTGCAGGACAAGGTCCGGCGGGACTTCGTCGACCGAGCCGGATTCGAGTCGCTGCTTTCCGCGCGCGGCATCTCCAACGACGACACCGTCATCTTGTACGGCGGCAACAACAACTGGTTCGCTGCCTACGCGTACTGGTACTTCAAGCTCTACGGACACCACAACGTCAAGCTGCTTGACGGCGGCCGCAAGAAGTGGGAGCTGGATTCCCGCGATCTGGTCACCGATGTGCCGCACCGGGCGCCGACCTCCTACCACGCCACCGAGCAGGACCAGTCGATCCGGGCGTTCCGTGACGAAGTGGTCAATGCGATCGGTCACCTCAACCTGGTCGACGTCCGCTCGCCCGATGAGTTCGCCGGTCGGCTGCTCGCTCCGGCCCACCTGCCGCAGGAGCAGGCGCAGCGCGGCGGGCACGTGCCGACCGCCAAGAACGTCCCGTGGTCGAAGGCGGCCGCCGACGACGGCACCTTCAAGTCGGACGACGAGTTGCGGGCGCTCTACGGTGACCAGGCTGGCCTGGACTTCAGCAAGGACACCATCGCCTACTGCCGGATCGGCGAGCGCTCGGCGCACACCTGGTTCGTGCTGCACGAACTGCTCGACCAGCCGAATGTGAAGAACTACGACGGTTCCTGGACCGAGTACGGCTCGCTGGTAGGCGTCCCGATCGAAATCGGAGACTGACGGTGACCGGGACAGGCCAGGCCAGTGCCGGCGGGTGCGGCGCGTCGGCCGGCGGGATCCGCGTCACCGAGGGCGTCGGCAACCAGGCGGTGGTGCAGGGCCATGTGACCAGCGCGGGTTCGCCAGTGCTCACCGGCTACGCACGGCTGCTGAACGCCGATGGCGAGTTCGTCGCCGAGGTGCCGCTCGGCGAGGACGGCGGGTTCACGTTCTACGCGGCCCCGGGCAGCTGGACGCTCCGGGTGCTGGCACCCGGCGGGGTGCGGGTCGAGCGGTCAGTCACGGCGGACATCGGCAAGATCACCGAGCTTGAGGTTGCCGTCTGACACAGCGCCCTAGATGTTTCAGCCGTGATCGTGGCGGTTCCGCGCTCGCTGCGCGGGAAGCCGCGACGGGCTGAAGGGTCTCCGCGCTCGGCGCACCCGCCGCCATCTGCCGGGCCGCTCGGGTACACGATCGGGCCCACCGTCGTGCGTCTTGGGCCTGCCTCGATCACTCTTGACGGTGCCGTCAGCACGGCGAACGCACCTGGTGAGGGATCCCTGACCTCGCCCAGGCCAGCGCTGACCGGATTCTGCTGTGAGCCCGCTATTCGTCGTTAGTTTCCGTTCAATAACCTTACGTTCAACTTCTCGTCATCTGCGTGGCCTAGACAGGTGTTGACCGAACGAAGGCCCAATCCGAGCAACGCCGGGCCACGGGATGAGGCAGATGATGTCGTTGGGAACTGATCCGGGATGGCCCGCATCGCCGGCTCCTGGTCCTGCCGCCGGGGACATCCGGCAGGAGGTGGCGGCAGGTCAGGCGGCATCGAATGGGGCAGCGGCGCTGCATGCGGTCGATCTGACCCTCAGTTTCGGCCAGCGCGCGATCCTCAGCGACGTCAGCACAGAGATCAGGCGCGGCGCGGTGACCGCGCTGATCGGACCGACCGGCTCGGGCAAGACCACTCTGCTGCGCACCTTCAACCGGATGAACGACAAGGTCACCGGCTACCGGCATGCCGGTGATGTGCTGCTCGACGGGCGCAGCATCTGGCATCCGGGCGTCGAGCTGATGTCGCTCCGGCGCCGGGTGGGCATGCTGTTCCAGCGCCCCAACCCGTTCCCGATGTCGATCATCGACAACGTGGTGGCCGGAGCTAGGGTGCACCGGCTGGCCAGCAAGAACGGACTGAAGGAGATCGCCGAGCATCGGCTGACCGAGGTCGGGCTCTGGGACGCCGTCCGCGACCGGCTGAAGGACTCGCCATTCCGGCTGTCCGGCGGCCAGCAGCAACTGCTCTGCCTGGCCCGTGCGCTGGCCATCAGCCCGGAGATCCTGCTGCTTGACGAGCCGACATCGTCACTTGACCCCGGCGCCACCGAGTCCATCGAGGCCCTGGTCCGCACGCTGGTGCCAGCGCTGAGCGTCATTATCGTCACGCACAACCTGGCGCAGGCGAGCCGGGTCGCCGACCGGACCATGTTCCTCAACCGCGGACGCCTGGTCGAGCACGGTGAGACCAGACAAATCTTCGACAACCCCGCCGAGGAGGAGACGGCCCGGTACGTGGCCGGGCGCTTCGGCTGACCCAGACCACCCGTGCGGGAGGACGGTACTCCTCCCGCACGGGCGCAAGAACCGCGCGATGGCGCGGACCTCATCGCACGCGCCGCGTGCGAGTCGTGTAGCGCATGCGTAAGCGTGCATAACTGAAGGAGTATTCCCAGGTGGCCAAACGAATCCGCTTGATGTACACGGCGGCTGCCCTGGTACCGCTCACCGTGCTGGCGGCGGCCTGCAGCAGTAGTAGTTCGACTTCATCGCCTTCATCGCCTTCAACGTCATCGTCCCCGCCCGCCGGTTCGGCCGGCGGCAAGTCGATCACGGAGACCGGCAGCACGCTGCTATTCCCGCTGTTCGGCACCTGGCAGACGGCCTACAGCGCCGCGAACAAGAGCGTCACGATCACTTCGGGTGCGACCGGCTCCGGCACCGGAATCACCGACGCGGCCACGGGACTGGTGAATATCGGCGCTTCCGATGCCTATCTGTCTCCCGCTCAGATGACGACGTACCCGGGTCTGCTCAACATCCCGCTTGCGGTCTCCGGCGCGATGATCACTTACAACGTGCCCGGGGTTAAGGGGAATCTCAAGTTCGACGGAAAGGTCCTCTCGGAGATTTATGGCGGCAAGATCACGACGTGGAATGACCCGGCGATCAAGGCGCTGAACCCGGGCGTATCGCTGCCCAGCACGAAGATCGTCACCCTGCATCGCAGTGACAGCTCGGGCACCACGTTCATCTTCACCTCCTACCTGAACGACCAGGATCCGGCCGGCTGGCCCATCGCCAACGTCGGCACGACGGTTACTTGGCCGTCCGTGCCGGGCGAACTTGGCGAGATGGGCAATGGCGGCATGGTGGCCGCCTGCGGGACGACGAAGGGCTGCATCGCCTACGTCGGCATCAGCTATCTCGCTAAGGTCACGGCAGCGGGGCTCGGTGAAGGAGCGCTCGGCAATAAGGCGGGCAAATTCGAACTGCCCACAGCTTCGTCGATCAATGCCGCGCTGGCCCAGTTCTCCGGCTCGACTCCCGCCAGCGGGACCCAGTCGCTGATCGACAGCTCGGCTCCTACGGGCTACCCGATCATCAACTATGAGTACGCGATCGTGAAGAAGTCCCAGCCGAGCGCGGCGGAGGCGGCGGCGGTCAAGGCGTTCCTCAATTGGACGGTCACCACCGGCAACGGCGCCACTTTCCTGACGCCGGTGCTGTTCCAGCCGCTGCCGGCGAGAGTACTGACGATTTCCCAGACACTGATCAACTCGATCAGCGGCTGAGGTCATGGCTGCATCGGCACCGTTGACCGGGTCGGAGGGGGGAGCGGGCAGTCCGCTCCCCCGCCGGCTCGTCCAGGCATTGCGCGCGAAGATTCGCAACGGCGACGTGATCCGCTGGATCGGTCACGCCGGAGCGATGATCCCGGTCATCGCGCTCGGCTTCATTCTCGTAACGTTGATCATCGAGGCGCTGCCGGTCATCGGCTACAACGGCGGCCACTTCTTCACGGGGACCACCTGGTCCGAAGGCAACCTATACGGCAAGACAGTAACGACCAACGGGATCGCCCATCCGCCTGGGGCTACGTACGGAGCGCTGCCTGCCATCGTGGGGACACTCGGCACCGCGGCGATCGCGCTCGTCATCGCACTGCCGGTATCGATCGGTGCCGCGCTGGTGATTGTCGAGCGACTGCCCAGGCGACTGGCGACCGGCGTCGGGATGTTCCTCGAACTCCTGGCGAGCGTTCCCAGCGTGATCATCGGCCTGTGGGGCGCTCTGGTCTTCGGGCCGTTGCTCTCTAAGTACGTGTATCCCTTGGTCGCTAACCACATGCCGGATGTGCCCGTTCTGCGCTACTTCCGGGGCAATGTCGGCAACGGCGAGGGCTTCGTCACCTCGGGTATCGTGCTCGCGATCATGATCATTCCAATCATCGCCGCTACGGCGCGCGACCTTATCCGGCAGGTTCCACTGCTGCCGCGCGAGGGCGCCGTGGCGCTGGGCATGTCCGACTTTGAGTGCGCCCGGCGGGTGACCCTGCCGTGGGTGGGTTCAGGCATTATCGGCGCCTCGGTGCTCGGCCTCGGCCGTGCTCTCGGCGAGACCATGGCGGTAGCTATGGTCTGCGGGTCCGCCCTCGGCGCGGTGCCGGGCAACATATACGCGACGATGACGACGATCGCCGCCACTATCGTGTCCTACCTCGATTCGGCCTTTCTTGACACCACCGGCTTTGCTGTGCGTACCCTCGCTGAACTCGGCCTCGTGCTGATGGTCATCACACTTGCTGTGAACGTGCTCGCACGACTCCTTGTCCGGCGGGTCTCCGGCACCGCACTGCCGGTCGGAAGGGGTTTGTAGCCATGACGGGAAGCAGCGCTCCTGGGGGCCTTTCGCCGGTCGGCCCGACGGCGCCTGTAGCTGACGGCCACTTCGACTGGCCCGCGGTCCCCGTCCGCCGCAAGATCGCGAATTGGTTGTTCTGGGGCGCCTGCTTCGTCGGCCTGGCCGCGGTGATCAGCCCGGCGCTCTGGTTCTCGATTTCGATCATCACGCGGGCGGTGCCGCACTTTCAGTGGAACGTGCTCACCACGAAAACCAACGGAATTGGTGGCGGCCTGCAGAACGCGCTGCTCGGGACGTTGCTGATCACGGCCGGGGTCGTGCTTGTCGGCGGAACGGTCAGCATTCTGACGGGTCTGTACCTGGCCGAGTTCGCCACTGGCAGGAACCGGAGCATTCTGCGCGGCGGGTACGAGGTGCTGGCCGGCATCTCGTCAATCGTGCTCGGTTATGTCGGATACATCGCCCTGGTGGTGGGCCTGCACTGGGGGTTCAGTCTGCTGGCCGCCGTGCTCACCCTGTCGGTGCTCGCGATTCCCTATATCACAAAAGCGACGGAGACTGCGCTAGCTCAGGTGCCATCTAGCTACCGTGAGGGCGCTGAGGCGCTCGGCCTGCCCGCCGCCTGGACGCTACGCAAGATCGTGCTGAAGTCCGCCGTGCCGGGAATCGTAACCGGCCT
>Ga0116221_1000542_pt1 | contig 25517 bp, 28 predicted proteins | sample Sb_taG_5_FD_88965 | JGI IMG/M metagenome (GOLD analysis project Ga0116221, IMG submission 88965) | Peat soil microbial communities from Weissenstadt, Germany - Sb_50d_8_FC metaG | ecosystem: Environmental > Terrestrial > Soil > Wetlands > Peat | place: Germany: Weissenstadt | collected 2010-09-21 | reverse complement strand
TGCCAGAAGTTTTTGGATGCGAACGAGCGGGCGCAGATTCAGTGGAAGCTGGAAGAGGAATTTGCTGCGTTCGAGAAGAAATTTTAGAGGCAGTTCTTAGTTATTGGTTGTTGGTTCTCGGTTCTCAGCAGGCAGACGTTATGGACGATTTCACTCGCGCCGAATCCGCCGCACAATTCCTACTTTCGCAGACGCCGCTTCGTCCGGCAATCGGATTGGTTCTGGGGTCCGGGCTGGGCGGGTTTGCCGACGAATTTTCCGAGGCCACACGGATTCCCTACGCGAATATTCCCTCGTTCCCTCGGTCTACGGCGGTCGGTCACGCCGGCCAAATGGTGATTGGCAAAGTCGGCGACGTTGCCGTCGCGGCCATGCAGGGACGCGTGCATTTGTACGAGGGATATTCCGCCAACGAGGCCGCGTTTCCGACGCGCGTGTTTGGCAGAATGGGCATTCGCGCGCTCATTCTGACTAATGCTGCCGGTGGCATCAATCTTGAATTCAAGCAGGGTGTGCTGGTGGCGATCACCGATCACATCAATCTGCAGGGACAGAATCCTTTGGTCGGACCGAACGACGATCGTTTTGGCCCACGATTTCCTGACATGACTCAGGCATATTGGAAACCGTATCGCGAGTTCGCGCTCGGAGCCGCTCGGCGCATGGGCAAGACGATTTATCAAGGCGTGTACGCAGGACTTCTCGGACCGAGCTACGAGACTCCGGCGGAGATTCGCTATTTGCGAACGATTGGCGCTGATCTGGTGGGCATGTCGACCATCCCGGAAGTGATCGTGGCTCGGCACATGGGGTTGAAGGTGCTGGCTATTTCTTGCGTGACCAACATGGCCGCGGGGATTTCTGATGAGGTACTCGACCATGAAGATGTGCTCGCGACCGGCGAGCGGGTCAAGGGAGACTTCGTGGCGCTGTTGCGGGCGGTCTTGCCGGAGATCGCTGCGGATGTCAACGCATGACGCGGGCGGGCGCGTTCGCGCCATATGATCCTTCCTAGAATATGAACTTCGCTGCTACCTGAAGTACTCGTGGGCCGCCGCCGCCGAGGCCGGGATTGGTCTGAGCTACGTCGGGCGTTTGCGTGATGAGGCCCATCGGGAGCAGCGGCTGCGTGATATCGCCATTCACATGGGCGGCGGGATTTGGCACGATCTGCGGATTGCCCGGTGTTCCATTGTCGATGTATCCGGGGGTGATATTGTGCGCCGGCAGGGCGAAATTCGGATGGTTAAAGATATTGAAGAATTCACAGCGCAATTGCAGGTTCAGCCGTTCCGTTAGGCGAGTGTTTTTGGTGACGGAAAAATCGACGTTGCTAAGTCCGGGTCCAAAGATCGAGTCGCGGCCAAGGTTACCGAAGGTTCCGGAAGCTGGCTGTATGAAAGCCAGTGGATTGAGATAGCCGGTGCTCGGCGTCCAATTGGGCAGAATAGGATTCACTCCCGGCACGACGTTGGGGCGTTGATTGAAATAAAACCGGCCGCTGGTATCGGTCGAGTTGGCGATTGGGATTGGACGGCCGCTCTGAACACTGATGATCGTGTTCAACTGCCAGCCTGAGCCAAACTTCCGTAAGCGGTTCCAGGATGGAAGATCGTAGTTGATGGCTGCGGTAAAGCGATTGCGCGTATCGAAAAGGGAAGGCCCACGCTCAGCGGGCAGATTGCCAGGATCTTGAGGGAATGCAGCGCCCGGAACGAAATCGATTCCATCGGAAGCATCGTCGATCGCCTTGGAAAACACGTACGCTGCAAAGCCCGAAACGCCGTGAACATTTTGGATTCGGGCGATGGCCTGCAGCGCATTGTAGCTGGAGGAGCTCGATGGTGTGAGCTCGTCGATTGCGCTGTAGTTGGGGTTCGGGCGGGTGCCGTTGGCATCGGGTTCGTTCAGGTCGGTTAGCCGCACCAGGTGCGTGCCCTTGCTGCCCACGTAACGGGTTTTAAATGATGCGTTCTCTGCCAGTTTTTGCTGAATATTGAAATTCCAATTCTGGGTGTAGGGAGAACGGAAGTTCTGCGGAGTAACGAAGATCGAGTACGGCGGCGATGCAACGCCGTTCATGATGGGCGCATTCGGCGTGGTGCCATTAAACGCGGCTGAATCAAAGTTCAACGGTAATACCGCTTGGGGTCCGATGGGATTGGTCGCGACTCCGGCGGAGGTGGTGAAATTCGCGATCAGGATGTCCTGCGGCACGTAGTCATAATAAATTCCGTAACCAGCGCGCATCACGGTGTTCTTCGTGACCTGCCAGGCGAATCCCAGGCGCGGGCCGAAGTCGTGCAGATCGCGCTTGTACAGGCCGTTGAGGCCGTCGGTGCCCACCATAGCGAGGTTGCCGTCCCGGCCGAGATTTGAAAGCAGGTTGTTCGATTCACTCATCGGGCCGAAATATTCCCAGCGCAAGCCGAAATTCAGCGTGAAGTTCGAAGTCGCGCGATAATCATCCTGCGCAAAGAAACTGATTCCGTTGTTGTAGGTCGTGCGCTGCGTGTTCCCCGCGTCAACCGAAACGGAGGTGCAGCAGAAGCTCGTGTCCTGCGTGCCGCCGGTGTAGAAGTTTGCTAACGCATCAACCACGGGGTCGGGACTGAGGCCAATACCCGCCGTGAACTCGAAAATTCCGCGCTCGAGGTTGTCGTTGAAATTGCTGATTTTGGCGCGGCGAAACTCCGCTCCGAATTTGAGGGTATGGCGGCCCGTGAGCCACGTGAAGTTATCAAGAAATTGATAGGTTCCGCTGGTGCGGCCGCGCGGCACGCTGAAACCGGTCGCGCCCAAATTCTCGATGTTGGTGAAGTCAAACTCCGGTAAGCCAAGCTTGCCTGTACCGAAGTTCAGACCGATGCTGTCGGGGTTGAAGTTGGCATCGAGCGAACTGAACGATGTTCGGTAGCGACTGTAGCCGAAACGTTCTTCGTTAATCATGGAGTTGCTTAACGTAGAAAGTAAACTGATGGAAACGACTTGCACCCGGGTGGGCGAGGTTTGTGCGAACTGCGGCAATCGTGATCCTGCGCCAAAGCCTCCCGGCGACCCGAAAGGAAAAGTCTGATTGCTTTGGCTGAAAGCATAGCGGCCGGTGAGCAATTCTGTGTCGGAAAGGTTGTGGTCGAGCTTCACGATGAAGTTGTCCCCATCGTTCTTGTCGCGCACTACGCCGGGAATTTCGCTGGTGTTGCTTTTCGGATAAAACGCCAGAATGGCATCCAGCCCGGGATTGATTACGGGATTGCTGGGCGTGCCGTTGATCGCTCCCGCAATGGTGCGGGCTTGCTGAATCTGGCTCTGGGTTGGGACCAGGAGCAGAAAGTCGGAGCCCACCTGCTCGCGCTGACCCTCGTAGGCGCCGAAGAAGAAAGTTTTGTCCTTGATGAGCGGGCCGCCCAAAGAGGCGCCGAAGTTGCTGTTCTGGAAAACGGACTTGCGCGGGTCGCTGTTGAAGTAGTTGCGCGCGTCTAACGCGCTGTTGCGCAGGAACTCGAAAGCCGAGCCGTGCAGCTTGTTGGTGCCGGACTTGGTCACGATGTTGACCACGGAGCCGCTGTTGCGGCCGTATTCGGCGCCAAACTGCGACTGCAGGTTGAACTCCTGAATGGCATCGATCGGGAGCAGCGACGCCGGCGCACCGCCGATACCGGTTTGGTTCAGCGCCGAGTTATTGAAGAACGGATCGTTGTTGTCCGTGCCGTCGAGCATGTAATTGTTGGAGCGGTCGCGGTTACCGTTAATGTTGAATTGTCCGAAGCCGCCTTGCGTGCCGGCAACACCGGAGGGATCCACTGTGGCTCCGGGCGACAGGGCAACCAACTTTCCGAAATCGCGGCCGTTGAGGGGAAGTTCGGCGACCAGTTTCTGGTCAACGACTTCGCTCAGCACATCGCGCGTGGTATCGATGACGGGCGCTTCTTCGGTGACGGTCAGCTGTTCAAGCCTCTTCTTCACTACTGTCAAATCGAAGTTCGCGGTTGTATCTGAGCCAACGTTGACGATGACGTTCTGTGCCACTGGCGATAATCCAGACGATTCCGCCATGACGACATACTCCCCGACAGGAAGCTCAACCAGCACGTAGGCGCCGTCGTCGCCCGTTTCGGCCTCACGCACTTGACCATTCGCGTTGTTCCTGGCGGTGACCTTCGCTCCGGCAATGAGCGTGCCGCTCGGATCGACCACCTTCCCGCGAATTGAGCCGCGGAAGCTTTGCGCTAAAAGAAGAGAGGGCAGCAACAACAAAAGGATCAATGGGATCATGGGTCGCACTCTGCGGTTCATGCCTGCGATTGATCGTTGGCTGCTCATGTGTTTTCTCCTTGAAAACTGCGGTGAAATCGAGCCGCTACTTGTTTGCGCGCGGAATAAATATTGCAACCGGAGGCTTTACTCCGTAGGTTGCCGCGAAGCTTCCCTGATTCACAGCTAGACCTAGACGCCCGCGAGAGTCGATGTACAGCAGAGGCTTGGTCAGAGGCACGTCGCTGAAAGTGCGTACGAAGGGAATATCCATGCCGTTCTGGCCGATGGTGACGTGCGCGGCCTGGCCACGCGCGTAGCCCAATTTGAGGAATTCGTCTCCGCTGATATTCGTGACCAGGTTACCGAACGGCCCGTCGGTTGCAATCACTTGCCCACTCAACCCATGTTCATCGAGCTTCGCCGGCGCAATGTCCAAGCGGACCAGTTTGCTCACCTCGAGCTCAGGTCCAACGCCGGTCCAGTCTTCGCCTCGTACCAGATGCGCGCCGACCGGTGAAAAGATGTCGCGGCCATGAAAAGTGGACGACAACGCAGCCCCGATCATCCAGTCGCGATTCGTGATCTCGCGCGCACTCTCGATTCCGTCACGATCCTGCACCAGCGTCATCAATCCGTTGTCAGGCAGGACAAAATATTGCCCGCGTTTCGATTTCACCACCACGGCTTTCCGCGTGCTGCCTACTCCCGGATCCACCACCACGACAAACACCGTCCCTGGCGGATAGTATGACGTCGCACCGTACAGGAAGCGCGCTCCATCGAGAACGGAAAACGGCGTGACCTGATGCGTGAGGTCAACAATGCGCACGTCCGGGGCAATCGAATACATCACGCCGCGACAGATGGCCACCGAATCGTCCACTGTGCCGAAGTCGGTCATGAAGACGAGGGTGGGAACGGCTCTCGGTGTCGGGCCCTGGGCTACAGCGCGGATTCCCGCGCTAAGACTGAGTACGAGAAACGCGATGAAATACAGCGATCGATCGGGTCTGCGGAAATTCTCTGTTGGCATGTTTCACTCAATAAAGTGCTGTGATCGCACAGCCTTCGGAGGCCGATGCGAATCCTGGAACTGAACTAAGTGGCAAATTGTAAATGCTGCCGCTTCAAAGCAGAAATCCACATCGCAACACGGAACCCGCCGTGCCGTCTATAATTCTTTCGACTCTGCTTGGTAATACTACCGCAAGGAGGAATTTGAATGCCTGAAGCGATTCCGGAGAAATATCGCGACCTGTTCAGCAAGCGCGCCTTCGCCAGCCTGGGGACACTGATGCCCGATGGCCGTCCACAGGTGACGCCGGTGTGGTGCGACTTGGAAGGGGATCTTGTAATTTTCAACTCGGCCAAGGGGCGTCAGAAAGACCGCAACGTCCGCCGCGATCCGCGCGTGGCGATGGCGATCGTCGATCCCGAGAATCCTTATCGCTACCTTGAAATCCGGGGCCGCGTGGTCGAGATCACCGAGCAGGGCGCCGACGCTCATATTGACAAGATGGCTAAGAAGTATTTGGGCGTCGATAAGTATCCTTATCGGCAAGCCTCGGAAGTGCGCGTGATCTATAAGATCCAGCCCGAGCACACGACCACGATGGGCTGACTTTGTTGCGGTCCGCCTCTGGCCGGGCTGATCCGGGAGATAACTCATTCGCACGTATAAACTCTGCCTGCTCGGCTTTGGCAACGTCAACCGGACGTTGGTCCGCCTGCTTCAGAAAAAGGATCGCGAGCTACGAGAGCGGGGCATCGCGTGGCGGATCACCGGCGTGGCGACGCGGCGGATGGGCTGGATCGCCAACCAAGATGGGCTGGATTTGCTGTTACACGCAAAATATGCAGTCGCGCGCTCGGCTCTTGCAGCGCCCGCGCCACACGATGTCCGAGAGTGGCTCCGGTTGGCGAAAGCCGACGTTTTGTTCGAAGCCACTTCGCTCAGTCCGCGCGACGGCCAGCCTGCGATTGATCATATTCGCGCAGCCCTCGAGATGGGCGCTCACGCCATCACTGCTAATAAAGGCCCCATCGTGCACGCATACGAGGAACTGAGTTCTCTTGCGGCGGCGAAGGGGCGAAGATTTCTATTTGAATCCACCGTGATGGATGGCGTGCCCATCTTCGCTATGTTCCGCGACAGCCTTCCGCTCGTTCATCTGCACGGATTTCGCGGCATCCTGAACTCAACCACGAATGTGATCCTCAGCGGCATGGAAGAAGGTCTCAGCTTTGAAGAGTCGCTCGCGAAAGCACAGCAAATCGGTGTTGCTGAAACTGATCCGAGCAATGACATTGAAGGTTGGGATGCAGCGGTAAAAGTCGCTGCTCTGGTTCGTGTGCTCATGGGAGTGCCGCTTCGGCTGGAAGAGATTCAACGCGAGGGCATTGGCAATCTGAGCGGAGAAGCGGTTCGCGCTGCGCGAGCCAACGGCACGCCTTATAAGCTGGTATGCCGCGCTCAGCGGACCGATCAAGGCGTGACGGCTAGCGTTCGACCGGAGCAGGTGCCCTTAAGCGATCCGCTGGCCTGGGTCGCGGGAACATCGTCGATCGTGTATTTTGAGACAGACATCTTTCCTGGGCTTGCGATTACCGAGAACAACCCGGGATTGGAAGCCACTGCTTACGGGATGCTGGCTGATTTTGTTCGCGCCGTCCAAGAGACGTAGCAAGCTGCGTCTGCACAGAAAATTATGTCGACTGCTCAGACTGAAACAATAAACGCTCTCGACCTTGCCTGGGTTCGCTCCCAGTTTCCGTCTCTCGCCCAAATTGTCAACGGCCATCCTGCGACGTTTCTCGACGGTCCGGGTGGAACTCAGGTTCCGCAGCGCGTTATCGACGCCATCTCCGATTATCTGAAGCGCGACAACGCCAACACTGGCGGCGCCTACGCCACCAGTCGTCACACGGACGCAATGATTGCGGGCGCGCGTTCCGCCATGGCGGATTTCCTGGGCTGCGATCCGGATGAAGTCATTTTCGGCCCGAACATGACTTCGCTGACGTTCGCCATCAGCCGCTCGATTGGGCGCGAACTTGGCGAGGGCGACGGAATTGTGCTCACCCATCTCGATCACGACGCCAACATTTCTCCCTGGCGTGCGCTGGAAGAGCGCGGCGTGACCATTCGCATGGTAGAGATTTATGAAGACGACTGCACCCTCGACATGGACGACGTGGCGCGCAAGATCACCGATCGGACCAAGCTGGTTGCGGTCGGCTACGCTTCGAATGCAGTGGGCACAATCAACGACGTGAAGGAGATCATTCGGCTGGCCCATCAGCGTGGCGCGATGAGTTATATTGACGCAGTCCATTACGCGCCACACGGACCCATTGACGTCCGCGCGCTCGACTGCGATTTCCTGGTGTGCTCGACTTACAAGTTTTTCGGGCCGCACATGGGCGTGCTCTACGGTAAGCGGGAGCACTTGAAACGGCTCGACCCCTACAAGGTTCGCGCCAACACCAACGCGATACCCAACCGCTGGGAGTGGGGCACTCTAAATCATGAATGCATCGCCGGGATTACAGCCTGCGTTGACTATCTCGCTGATCTCGGACGGCGCGTCAGTGCGTCGGCGTCCGCTCGTCGTGCAGCCGTGCTCGCTGCTTACGACGCGATTCAGAAACAGGAGCGTGGACTAATGGAAAGTTTGATCCGAGGAATACTCACGATTCCCGGACTCAAGCTCTACGGCATCAGCGATCCAAAACGCTATGATCAGCGTTGCCCGACCCTCGCCGTGCGCATCAACGGACGCACTCCGCTTGAACTTGCTACTCGGCTGGGCGAGCGTGGAATCTTCACCTGGGACGGCAATTACTATGCGCTGAACCTGACCGAGCGCCTTGACGTTGAAAAAGATGGCGGGTTCCTGCGCATCGGGTTAGCTCACTACAACACCGCGCAAGAAGTGGCATGCTTGTTGGCAACGCTACAGGAAATTGTCGGTTAGCGGCTGTCTCAGCGAGTGTTGCGCCGAAGTTCCGCGACACTCTCACCTTTCGCGCACAACACCACGGTAGCCAGGTCGATGAACAATCCATGTTCGACCACCCCCGGCATGTCGCTTAATACGCGCGCCAGAGCGGGCGGGTCGGGAATCTGGCCGAAGTGGCAATCCAGAATATGATGACCTTCGTCGGTTACAAAAGGATTTCCCCTTGCGTCCCGGCGACGTTTCACTGCCGCTCCCAAGGCTGTAATTTTCTTGGCGACCAGTGGCTCGGCGAAAGCAACTACTTCGACCGGGAGCGGAAACTTTCCCAGGACTGCGACCTGTTTGCTGGAATCGGCAATGATGACAACTTGCCGCGACGCCGAAGCAATAATCTTTTCGCACAGCAGTGCGCCACCGCCACCCTTGATCAGATGCAATTGCGGATCGAATTCATCGGCTCCGTCGATGGTGACGTCGATATCCTGACACTCCTCGAGCGTGGTCAGAGGAATTCCCACACTCGTGGCCAGTTTTTCGGTATGGACGGACGTGGGGATGCCGCGAATTCTTAAACCTGCCCGCAGTCGCTCACCCAAAAACCGCACGGCGAAGGCCGCCGTTGAGCCCGTTCCCAACCCAACAATGTTGCCGTCACGCACGAAGCCCAAGCTGGCGCGGGCTGCCGCTTCCTTTTCCTGCTCGCCGATTCTCAGATCATTCGCCATGTGCCGATTTACGACTCCCGCGAACCGACTACTCTACCGCCTTTTCGACCAACGCACCAACTCCCGCGATATTTTTCACCAGGTCCGCGGGAATACTGTGCCGTTGCTGAAGATAATCCGGACTGTTGTAAGAAACCCAAACTTTCCCGCCAGCGTCCTCCCAAACTAACGTTTTCAGCGGCAGGTCAATCGCCAGGGTCGGAGCGGCGACCATCACCGGGGTCCCTCCCTTGGGGCTGCCGAATATCAGAAGTTGAGTTGGTCTCATCTTCAACCCGGCTTTCTCCGCTTCGCCACTGTGATCAATCAGGGCAAACAGTTTCAATCCGCGCGCTTCGAGCAGCGTTTGAAGCTTCTTCAGAGTTTCCGGAACCGACCGTGGACTGGAAACGTGAACGAGTCCATTTTCGTTTGACGGCATTTCTTCCTCCTCACAAATCAGGAATCGCCTCTTAAGACGCGCGACCCTCTGACAAGTTGCATATTTTGATTACGAGTGTGCTTTCCTTGTTTTTTCTTGATGCTCTTTACGGTTACGCTTCTGATAGTCTGCCGCGAACGTGCGTGCTGCCGCCATCTTCGGGCCGGGATCTTCTGCCAAAGCCCTGAAAGTGTTCCAAAAGAATTCGGAAACGAAGTGGCTCCTGGATCTGCCCGCTAACCCGAGCGAGGCCGACGTAATTCTTATATTCGGTGGCGACGGTACGGTGCATCGTCATCTGCCGCAACTGGTTCGGTTGCACCTGCCCGTCCTGGTCGTGCCCTGTGGCAGTGGAAATGATTTCGCGCGAGCGCTGAACCTGCGGACGGTTCGAGATTCGTTGAGAGCATGGCACAAGTTCTCCACTGGCGACGTCAATTTGCGCACGATCGATCTTGGTGTGATCACACCGTTGACGACCAATCGACAAGGCTCAGGCGAGGCGCCCGTCGCACGCTATTTTTGCTGCGTGGGTGGCGTCGGGCTGGACGCGGAGATCGCCCGTCGCGCCAATCTGCTTCCGCGTTGGCTCCGGGCACGGGGTGGATACATTTTCAGCTTTCTGCCTGCACTCCATAGATTCGTTCCCATCGAAATGAAGATTTCAGCGCCTCGCACCGGACAAAGTGATGCATTCGACGTTCGCAGCACCGAACCGGTCATTGTCGCTGCATTCGCTAATGCGCCCAGCATTGGCGGCGGGATGAAAATCGCTCCTCGCGCCCAGCTCGACGATGGGAATCTCGATGTTTTGCATTGTCAGCCACATGAACAAACTCAAACTGTTTTGTCTTTTCCCCACCGTCTATTTCGGACGCCACCTCAGCGTCCCGCAGGTAGAGTATTTCCAGACGGAGCGTCTGAGACTTGAAACCGCAGAGCCGCAAAATGTTTACGCAGACGGCGAGTACGTCTGCCGCACGCCCATCGAGGTCGGCGTTGTCCGAGGAGCACTACGGGTGATTGTGCCCTAGCCTGCCCTCCGGTGCTAAACTACCCTCACTGTATGGCTGAGAATGGTCGTTCTCGCACTCTGCTGTGGATCGTGATCGGTGGAGGAGTTTTCTTCCTCTTCGTGCTGGCGGTGTTTACGCTGGTGTATCTCACTCTGCATGCCGGTGGAGAGCACGCGTCCCTGGACGGCTTTGGCGACAAAATAGGCGTGGTGGAACTGGAAGGCGTGATACTAGACTCCAGCGTGATCGTTCCCCAGCTCAAGAAATTCGGAGATGACGATTCCATCAAAGCCATTATTCTGCGCGTGAATTCTCCCGGCGGAGGCGTGGCGGCGTCGGAAGAGATTTATCGTGCGGTCAAGCGGCTGCGGGACGACAAGCACAAACGCATCGTGGCCTCAATCAGCACCGTGGGAGCGAGCGGGGCGTACTACATCTCTTCCGCGACTAACAAGATTTATGCCGACAATGGCAGTGTTGTCGGGTCGATCGGAGTCATTGCTGAGTGGGTTAATTACGGTGACCTCATGCGCTGGGCCAAGCTCAAACCAGAAGTGCTGAAAGTAGGCGCGCTCAAGGACACGGGCGATCCTAGCCGCGATATGACTCCGGCGGAACGGACCTACATGCAATCGCTGATCGACAACATGTACGGTCAGTTTGTGCAGGCAGTCGCGGACGGGCGCCACCAGAAAGCCGATGACATTAAGGCCATCGCCGATGGCAGAGTCTGGACTGGACAAGAAGCGTTGTCCCTGCACCTGATCGATCAGGTCGGAGACTTCCAGAATGCAGTGGATGATACTGCGAAGTCGGTGGGGATTAAAGGTGAGCCAGTGCTGGTGCATCCGGACCGAGATCGCAAGACCTTAGCTGATTTGTTGTTTGGCGATATCTCCCAGTGGCTGCCGACTCGGGAGAAACTGATGGACAATGGCGTGGGATTTTATTATCTGTGGAAGTGATGGGGCAGGCTTCAGCAGTGTAACCGTCCCGGCTCGAGCACTTCGGAGTGAATCGATGAATCCCGCAGTTCGTAAGCTGGAGCTCACGCAATATGTTGCTTCTGCTGTTTGCACCTTTCTGTTTGTCGCCTCGGCCTTTGCGACCAATCCCATTCCTACAGTTGTCGGTCCGCCGGTTCCGCAGGCGGTCGTTCCGGGCAGCGGTGAGTTCACGCTCACCGTCTATGGTGCCAACTTCGTCTCGGGCGCAGTCGTCAATTGGAATCGCAGCCCGCGTTCGACGACATTTATCTCCGCTAGAGAGTTGAAGGCGCAGATTCTTGCCTCCGACGTGGCTGCATCTACGGCTGGCTACATTACTGTGACCAATCCTCCACCAGGCGGCGGGGTTTCGAGTTCCAGCTATGGGTTAGTGGAAGTGCACACGCCGACAGCAACCATTGTTGTCAGCGAGCCGCATACCTATTTCAGGAGCGGCGGACCATGGTTCCTGGTGACTACGGACTTCAACAACGACGGCATACCGGACCTTGCTGGCGGGGGAATCGAGGTTCTGTTGGGCAATGGGAATGGCACGTTTCGGTTCGGTTCCTGGGTGGCTATGCATAGCTACTACTCACCCAGTGCCATCGCCTACGGAGATTTCAACAATGATGGCAATGAGGACTTGGTGTTTGGGGCTGCTCCTAAGGGTCTGCCGTCAAAGCTCCAGGTGAGCCTGGGGCAGGGCAATGGTAAGTTTCACTTCGGGTCATGGTCGGGTAATTTCGAAATCTACCCCTTTGAGATTGTGGCGGGCGATTTCAACCGCGACGGTAATCTCGGCCTGGCCGCATCGGAAAAGGGCACTTATTTGTTTTTGGGGAACGGCGACGGGACACTTGAACAGCGCGAGCATTACAACGAGGTCGGGAGTGGTGGAGTCATCGCAACTGCCGACTTTAACGGAGACGGAATTCTGGACTTGTTGGTTGGATATTACGGCTTTCGCATTATGTTGGGGAACGGAGACGGCACGTTCCAGAAGCCCCAGAAAGGCTTGCGGTTCGACAAGCAACTTTTTAATTGCGGCCTTGATGGTCCAGGCCTCGTGGTGACCGACTTCAACGGCGACGGCAAAGCCGACGTGGTGTTCTGCGAGAGGGATCAGACGAACGGCAAGCTGTGGGTTGCGCTCGGGAACGGCGATGGAACCTTCAAGAAGCCAGTTTCAATTCCTATAAAGAATGGCATCTACGGCTTCTCGTTTGCGGCGGGAGACTTCAACTCTGATGGCAAGACGGACCTGCTTGTTAACTACAACACAACGGACGTCCAAGCCGAGACGGACCTCTACCTGGGGAGGGGCGATGGCACCTTTCTGCCAAAGCAGGTCGTCAAGCTGCCGGGCACAGACTACAACGCCGAATTAGGCATAGTGGTCGGCGATCTCAATTCGGACGGATTGCTGGATTTCATATATCAGGAGCCGGGCGCAATTAATGTTTTTGTACAGAAGTGAAAGGTATCTGCCGTTCTAGGAGCTTTGAGTAAGCGCACGCAAACTCGGAGTGTTCATCGGGCTTCTTCCTTGCTTGCGAAGACTAAGGCTTCATGCTTGAACTAAAAGTCTGACTTAAAAATGCCACTTGCGCACAACCCCTGAAATTTGAGAAGGTTATGGAGGCCCTGATGTGGCTCGGGAGCCGACCCCCAGGCACAAGCCACTTTCAATACGACACTTACGGAGCAAAGAGGCGTATGACCAAAGCTGACCTGATCGATGAAGTGTCCCAGCTGGCGGAGTTAACCCGCAAAGACAGCGAAGTGATTGTCGAAACCATTTTCGACAGCATCGTGCGTTCGCTTCGCGTGGGCGACAAGATTGAGATTCGCGGCTTTGGCAGCTTCCGCACCCGGCAACGCAAGCCGCGCGTGGGCCGTAATCCGAAGACGGGCGATCGTGTGGAAGTCCCGGCCAAGAAGATTCCATTCTTCAAGCCGAGCAAGGAATTGAAAGATCTGGTGAACACGGGAGCGGGCGAAACCGCCGCGTCGGCTCCTGCAACGCCCGCGTCTCCGATCCACTAATGACGCTCGCTTGCCCGGACGAGGCGTCCGGGCCTATCCGACTCCGGACAAGTCTGCTGCAATCCCGAATATGCTACTGATGTGCCTCTGTGGTTAAATCAACTTCATGTTTGCCCGCAAGATTCGCGTGGAGTACGAACAGAATGGACGCCTTGTTCCTTGCCCTCTGAAGTGGCTGGACAGCTTCTCCATGCGCAACTTCACCAATGCGACTGCCTTTGACAACACCTTGCCCGTGGCTGACGGCTTGATGGAAATCGGAACCCACGTTCCGCTGGCTGAGCTGAAGGACGCTATGGAAGACTGGTTCCGCCGGAAGAGCTATATCCCGAAAGACGCGTCGCTGGCATTGACTGAGACACTCTCCAAGGCTTAAACCATCGGCGGGCAGAGAATTTTCCCCTAATTCTTTACCAAAATGTTACAACTTGGAGATAACCAGCCAAGGATTCAGACATCTCACAATATGGGGATGGTTATGAACCATGAACTCGCGCAACTGGTAAACGTCCGCGGCGGTCGAAGAAGTCGGTGGTTCGGGCCTGGCATATCCGCGTGTGTCGTCCACCCGGAAACAGACGCCGCTCCGCAGAAACCGTCGGTCCATTGGGACAAGGTGCTGGGCTTAGGAACCGTGCTCGTGGTTGTAGCACTGGGATGGGCTGCGGTCGGATTCGCGATCTCCCACTTCCTAAGATAGGCGACGGCCGCATCTGAGCAAACCGGCCAAGGGATTTCTATTTGTCGTAATGCAGCAGAGAGAATACGTCGTATCCAGCCAGCTTTTCTCGGCCTTTCAGAAAATCGAGTTCCACCACAAACCCCAACCCCATCACCTCAGCACCCAGCGAGCCAGCAAGCTTGGTCGTGGCTTCTGCGGTTCCTCCCGTGGCCAAGAGGTCGTCCACGATGATGACGCGTTGGCCTTTCTGAATGGCGTCCTTGTGGATCTCCAAAGTGTTTGTGCCATATTCCAAGGCATAGTCGTACTTGACTGTGGACGCGGGAAGCTTTCCGGGCTTGCGCACTGGAACGAAGCCGGCATTCAATCGATATGCCAAAGCCGGGGCGAAAATGAATCCGCGGGCTTCCATGCCTAGGACGAGGTCGACCTTCTTGTCCAAATAATGCTCCGAAAGAGCGTCGATCAGAGTTGCGAACCCGAGCTTGTCTTTCAGCAGGGTCGTGATGTCGTAAAAGAGAATCCCCGGCTTGGGGAAATCGGGCACTTCGCGAATCATTTTCTTGAGTGGCTCGCAGTTGACGCTGGTTCTGATGGGCGCTACTTTGGTCAGCATTTACCAGGCTCCTTCGATACGAAAAGTTTCCAGACCAGCAACCGGTTTGGCTTCACATTCCTCTACATCGTCCACGCGGGCGGCGCGCGGCCCATCCCGCAGACGCGAGCGCAATCCGGCAAGTTGATCGCGGGTGCCCATGGCTAATACTTCCACGCTGCTGTCGGGATTGTTGCGCACCCACCCGGCAATGCCGAGAGTGTGCGCCTCTCGTTCCACGAACCAGCGAAAACCCACGCCTTGCACGCGACCGCGAACCAGAAACCGGCGAGCCTGTGTGTCCTTGGACATTACACTCTGACCATCAAAAATACCAGATTGCCCGCCCCTGGCGCACCGGTCTAGTAAGTGCTGAATTCGTTCTTGACGACCGCTCCGCCTTTCATGACGAACTTAACGTGCTCGAGTTCGCCGATGTCAGCAATGGGGTCTCCGGAAACGGCGATGATATCGGCGTACTTGCCGGGCTCGATCGATCCTACTTTGGCCTGCCATCCCATCAGTTCAGCTGCATTGGTAGTGGCCGCGCGGACTGCTTCAATGGGCGACATTCCAAGTTTGGTCATGGCAATGATTTCGTGCGAGTTCTTACCGTGTGCCTCCGCGCTTGAAGGGTCGAAACCATTTGCGATTTTCACACCTAGTTCCCGGGCGGTTGAGATATTCTGCCGCGTGCGCTCCAGAGTCTCCTGCATGTATTTGTGCGGCTGCGGAGTCTTTGCCGTGTCTACAGCATAGAAGTAGTAGCCTATGGTCGGCACCCAGAAAGCATTCTTCTGTTTCATTAATTCGAAAGAAGCGCGGTCGGCTTGGTGGCCGTGCTCGATCGAGTCCACACCGGCGGTCAGGGCGTTACGAATGCCGTCCGGGCTATCGGCATGCGCAGCCACTTTTATTTTGGCCTTGTGGGCCTCCTCGACGATGGGTTTAATCTCCTCAATGGTCAGCGTCGGAACACTCCAATCGGCATAGACCTTGAGCAGGTTCGCTCCATGTCCGATTTGCTCGCGAGCGACTCGGCGCGCCTCCTCAGGTCCGCTGATCATTTGTGCACCGGTCGGAAAATCCGTAAGGTCGGGCGAGATATCGAAGGGAAAGTATCGGCCGACCGCGGCAATCCCACGAGTCGCAACCTCCATGCGAGGACCCTCCACGAGGCCCTGGTTGATGGCATCCCGAAGTGCGACGTCGGCATACCCCGACCCTTCGCTTTCGACATCGCGCACGGCGGTAAAGCCGGCGCGCAAAGTGATGCGGGCGTCCGCGGCTCCTTCGAGCGCGCGAAACGCCTGCGACTTAGTCAGCAAGCTCAACCCATAGCCCTGCGGGTCGTCGTCGGACATGCGCGCCATCAGATGAGTGTGGCAGTCGATGAGGCCGGGAAGAACAGTGGCATCGCCCAGATCCACGACTTCGGCTCCAGCTGGAATTTTCAGGGATGGTCCGACGCTCGTGATCTTGTCGTCTTGAATGAGAATCACGGCATCCCGAACGATGCTGCCGTTGTTCACATCCAGCATGCGGGATGCACGCACCGCGATTATTTTCGGGGTCGTGTTCTGCTGCGCACCTGCAGACAGGCACACGACAGTAAGAACGAGGCCAAGAAACATGCCGCGGATTGGCGACGTGAAGGCGATGCCACGAACGGTTGCAGAAGCCATCGATCCCCCCTAGCGGAGCGCCTCACATCATAGGGTGCTTACCCGGTGAACCGCAAACTACGCCCGCGACAGATAAACGCCCTCGGCAGTGTCCACGCGGATTTTCTCACCTTCATTGATGAAGGGCGGTACCTGTACGACGAGCCCGGTCTCTGTCTTGGCTGCTTTGGTCACGCTGGAGGCGGTCGCGCTCTTGAGTCCCGGTTCAGTCTCGATCACGGTCAATTCGACGGTCTGCGGCAGTTCGATTCCGACCGCCTTGCCGTCGAAGAATTCTACTTTGATCTGCAAGTTGGGGATGAGGTAGTCCACTGCGTCGCCGAGAATGTCCCGAGTCAAGTGGGTCTGCTCGAAATTCGTCGTGTCCATGAAGTAGTAGCTGTCGCCGTCGGCGTACAGATACTCCATCTCCTGCTCATCGACCGTGATTTTCTCAATGGGATCAGGCGAGCGAAAGCGGTGTTCGAACATGGCGCCGGTCCGCAGATTGCGAAGTTTCGCCTGGATGAAGGCGCGTAAATTACCGGGCGTGCGGTGCTCAACACTGAAAACCGAGTGCAGATCATTGTTGTGTTTAATGATCATGCCGGGACGAAGCTGGGTGGCGGGAATAGACATTACTGAATGAATCTCCTTTAATTGCGGGTAGGCGGCGGACGCGGGTAGTCCACATTTTCCGCCAGACACAAGGCTCAAAGTGCTTATTTTATAGGACTTGACCAAATATGGGAAATCGCAGGCAGATTAAGAGTTACGAATATCCGGTTATCCGCACGCCCAGGCAGCTAGAATAGTGTTTGGCGAATCCAAGCTGCGAGTCTTGAGTACTCGAGAGGAGCAATTATGCGTGTTGGAAAATACGAGCCTTCAGAAGGAAGCACAGCCGGGACAGCGGTCACTTTCCTGCTAATCGGATTAGGGGCAGGCACATTGATTGGACTTTTGTTTGCGCCAAAAGCAGGCAAGCAAATGCGCAAAGAACTAAAACGCAAGTACGACGATGCCCGCGAAACCTTGGACGATTGGAAAGATGACGCAAAAGAAGTTGCCGAGGACGCTCTGGAACGTGGCCAGGAACTCGCCGACGAATTGCGCGACCGGGTTGCGCCGCTGGCAGCAGCCATGAAGCGACGGTAAGAACTGTTCGGCTGGCGCCGCCCACTGTGACTGTCGTGACGTCCATGGAAGAAGCGAGCCGTGAGCAAGGATGTCTAGCTGAACATGGCCGCGAAGAAGCCTTTGATCTTGGCGAAAACGCCGTGGCGTGCTGGCCTGACCTGGGCTTGAGGTGGAGGTAGAACCTCGGACTCGAAGGTCGCCGGACGGGGCAGATCAGGCACCTGCAAAACCTCCGCCTCGCGAATCGGAGCGGCCTTGGCGGGGGGCAGATCGCTGGCGCGAAAGACGAACGGCGCGTCCACCTGCACGTGGACGTCGCTCGGCTTCAAAGGCGGCAGAGCGGTGGTTTCCGGCGGAAGCGCAGCGGCTTCGCCGGGCAACGATGGCACGCCGGAAACAGGAGGCTTCGCCGGGTTCACTTGGTCGCCGGCCTGCGCCAGGCGCACGGACGAAGACGATGGCGTGGTCACGGAAACCATCGGGGACGCGGCAGAGGCCCGCATGACCGGGATCGAAGGCGGCGGGCAGCCGCAACTGGCCGGGACGGCGGTATCCGCAAGGTTCAATCGGCCGGAGTGAAACACAACTTGCTCCGTAGGCTTGACCTGATAATTTCCTTCTCCCAGAAGTTCGGAAACGATCACAGAGGCAGTATTCCCGGGCAAGGCGCGGACGCAGGTGTTGCCGCGCGAATCGGCGCTCACCGCGTAATGAAATTCACCCGGACCAGCCAGCAGGATGCGGAAGTCGGGCGTCAGAATCGAATCCGCAGATGCGTCCAGATTGTAGTGCGCTTCAAGCGCTCCCGTGCTCATCCCCAGCATCAGGGCATGACCATTTTGCGAAGACGTGACCGACACCGTCGTCTGCGGACAAACCAGCACTTCGCCTCCGCGTTGTAAACGCAAAACCGACGTGTCAGAACCCGCAGTCACCGATGATCCCGGCGCAGCGCGGTTACCGACCGTGATAAGCGTACCCGAGGAACCGGGACCAAGCGGAACCGCGACCGGCTCAATACCCTGGGTAAACGCGGGGACGGAAAGCGGCTTAGCCGTCACTTCATCTGAGGCGTGCAAGCGAACCGTTAAGCGATTGCCGGCCGCATCCCAGGTGTGTCCGAGGGGCTTAACCAGATCGACAACCACGCGGGCAACTGGAGGAGCGTTTCGGTATTGGCTGACTCGCACTCGGCGAATATCTTCGCTGGGAAAGTCGATTCGCTGTTTGCTCCCAGACAGATGCGCATCCGGCAGATTCGCATTGACCAGGCCGCCTGTTGCCGGACTCCCGTTCGTCTGATTCGCACTTGCCAGCACAGCATTTGGCACATCGGCGTTCGGAAGATCAATGACCAGCCGCGGCGGATTGTCCAGGTCGCTTATGGCGGGAACGAGCGGGTGGTTCGACAAGATTTCCACCACTGGCCCCGCCGGTCCACGAAACACCCGCAAGCTTCGCAGAACGACGGGAGCGTCCGTCGTGGCCAGCAACTTTGGGGTCGACTGGGCTGTGCCTATGACGATCAGCAGTCCGGTGAGCAGTGAAAGCGCAATCAGCAGGCTCCGGACGCGGGGTAGGAACTTCATCGCAGAAATAGGTACTTAGGTCAACGATACCACTGGCCCGCGCTAGAGAGAAGTGTCCAGGAAAACACGAAAGTCATCAGGAACTGCAATCCAGACGGGCTATCTACCCGGTGTGAATCCATTTAGGGCTGCGGTGAAAGGCATTGCGCTTGGCGAGGATCCGAAAAACTAGGCCTGCGCATTTTCTATCCAGGCGCCGCAGAAATGCAAACCAAGATCGCAATCGTCTCGTCAAACTCGCTGTACCCATTCAGGAATGAAAAGGAGCGGTTCATGCGTAAGAAGCAAACGTCCCTGCTATTGGTGTCTTTAGGGCCGATCATCCTTCTGGTTCACGCCGAATTCGTTGCAGCGAGGCAGGCACAAGAAGATTCCCCTCGAGCGCATGCGGCCTCGCCGCAAATCTTCCAACCTGGAGTAGTTTCAGGACCCGCCAACGATGGAGCGCCGACATTCACGCCTGACGGCAAGACTATTTTCTTCACCCGCAGTGGAGCTACCTGGTCGACAATTCTCGAGTCGCACCAAACTGGGGGCCGCTGGTCCGAACCCGAGATCGCGCCCTTCTCTGGCGAATGGCCCGACCAGCAGCCGGCCCTTGCGCCCGACGGATCCTACCTGGTGTTCGTCTCGGTGCGTCCGACGAGCCCAGATAGCGGACAAAGCGCGCCGGCGAGCGGTACGCCGGTTCGTGCGGCGCATCTTTGGCGGGTGAGTCGCACCAGCAGCGGATGGAGTGAACCGACCCAACTGCCCGAGACCGTGAACTTCTGCACCCGGATTTTCAAGCCAACAATTGCCGCCGATGGCAGCGTCTATTTTATGGCGATGGAGAAAGATAAGAAGTTTCGTCTGTTCCGCTCGCAATATGCTGACGGAACGTACGCCAAGGCGGAACCGCTGCCCTTTAGCGACGGCGTTATCAGCGACGTTGACCCTGAGATTGCCCCGGACGAGTCTTTCCTGCTGTTCAGCAGCGACGGCCGACGCACTGGAGATACCTCGCACGAGCACCTCTACATCGTCTTCAGGAAGGCGGGAGCATGGGGAGCAGTCGTGCCTGTCCACTATGCAGGCGATGATTCTGGTGAGAGCAACGAGAACGAATCCCATTTGAGCCCGGATCGGCGCACACTTTATTTCAGCAGCGACCGAACGCTGCCCGTCCATTTTCCCCGCAGTAAAGAACAGGCGAAGCAGGATCTGGCGCGTCTGCAAAGTTGGGACAACGGCAATAACAACGTATGGTTCATGCCGATGGCCCCTCTGCTGAATTTGGAAAAGAATGAGTAGGCCTGATTGTGGGGCGAATCCAGGAGCTCAGGGTTCGGAAAGGAATTCGTATTCGTCGATAACAGCGGCGACCGCAACTCGGCCTTCGTTTCCGCCTTCGTCCACGCGCACCACTTTGCCTTTGCAGCGGACGCGAATGCTTTCAGTCAAAGTGATTTCGGGAGGAAGCGTTAGGGTAAATTCAATGTTGGCTCCAGCGGCGATTGCCGAGTCCACGTAGAAGCAGATGCCGCGCGCGCTTACATCCCGAGTCTGCGCGGTTTTTTCCTGTACGCCACCCTCGCTGTATGTAACCGAAACAGGCAGCCGCAATGCGAAACGGCGGGTTGCCCGCTTGTTATCCTGTTCGGCCTCGGCCATGAGCCCTCCAGTAAAACTGGTAAAGCATGGCGTGTTGCGTTCACGGTGTCAAGGCCGTACTTTGAAAGCAGCGCCTGCCAGCCCAGAGGCGGGACCATTTTCAACGCACTCTGTCATCCTGGCATTGGGGTAACCGGGATTGGGATAACCGGATTGGGATAAGCTGATAGCTGGGCAGCCATGGTCTTCGTCCTCGACAACTACGATTCGTTCACCTACAACCTGGTCCAGTATTTGGGCGAACTGGGCGCCGACGTGGTGGTGCGCCGGAACGATCAGGTAACCGTTGCCGAGGTGGAAGCGATGCACCCCGAGCGGATTCTGCTCTCGCCGGGACCGTGTACACCGCAGGAGGCCGGAATCAGCATAGAACTGGTCCGCCATTTTGCCGGCAAGGTTCCCGTGCTGGGCGTCTGCCTGGGACATCAGGCGATCGGTGCGGCCTTCGGCGGCGAAATCGCGCGTGCTCCCAAACTGATGCACGGCAAAACCAGCGAAGTGCAACACGACGGCAAAACCATTTTCAACGGCCTGCCTTCCCCGATGACGGCTACACGCTACCACTCGCTGATCGTGCAAGAAAAGGGACTACCGAAGGATTTGGAAGTCAGCGCCTACACCACCGAACCGGATGGGCAGCGCGTGATTATGGCCTTCCGCCATAAACGGTTTCCCGTGGAGGGCGTGCAATTCCATCCGGAAAGCGTGTTAACGAGTGAGGGGAAGAGACTGATAGCGAATTTTCTGCGAATCTAATCCCCCACTCTTTCCGAGGTCATCCCATCCTAACGTCGTGCTTTTCGACGTTGGGCGGGGAGGTAGACGACAATCGGATCGTCACTTCACTTTCTCGAGTCTCGGAATCATGGTGTCTCTGGGGCCGTCAATGCTTCCATCTTTGTTAATGGTGAACACAACTGTGTGCGGAAGCATCAGCCCGAAATCGCCGGTTGCGATGATCTTGTTGCCCTCAATTTTGTAGGTGCCGTCAACCGCGTACGCGCCCAGGGCGATGTACGCCTTGCCGTCCTTAAATTCCGCGTTTATGGTGCCGCTGGGGTCCCGGTACTTTCCTTCAGGACTGCTACCACAGCCAACGCCCAGAACTGCGGAGGCCAGCAGCGAAACCAGCAGCATTCTGCGAATCAACGATCTGTTCATGACCAATCTCCCCAAAACCCGCTTTTGCCTTCACTACGCATTGCGCAAAAACGCCGGGAAAACCGTCATGCCAATGGGAATCCTTCGCATCGCTCACGATGACGGCGCTCGGGAGATCGACTTATCGCGAGTTAACCGCCGATTCGAGCAACTTCGACCGCTCTCAGCACTGCCTGCGCCTTGTTCATGCACTCCTGGAATTCCTTGGCGGGATCGGAATCGGCGACGATGCCTGCCCCTGCCTGCAAATAGGCCTGATTGCCTCGCATGAGCATGGTACGGATGGCGATGCAGGAATCGAGATTGCCCGCGAAATCCGCATAGAGGACGGAGCCGCCGTAGATGCCTCGACGCACGGGTTCGAGTTCTTCGATAATTTGCATGGCGCGCACTTTCGGCGCTCCGCTGAGCGTTCCCGCGGGAAAGCAGGCGGCAAAGGCATCGAGGGCATCCAGGCCTTCGCGCAATTTGCCTTCGAGCGCGGAGACGATGTGCATGACGTGCGAGTAGCGCTCCACATACATCAGGTCGCGGACTTTCACCGAACCGTACTCGCTCACCCGCCCCAGATCGTTGCGGCCAAGGTCGACCAGCATGACGTGCTCGGCGCGCTCTTTTTCGTCGGAGAGCATTTCCTTTGCGAGGCGCGCATCTTCGGCTTCGTCACGGCCACGCGGATGAGTTCCGGCAATCGGACGGTATTCGAGCTTGCTGCCCGTGACGCGCACCAGCATCTCCGGCGATGACCCCAGCACGTGAGTGTCGCCCATGCGAAGGAAATACATGTAGGGCGAAGGATTCACCGCGCGCAAGGCGCGATAAATATCAAAGGGAGCTACGCCCGGAGAAAAGTCAAGGCGCTGCGACAGAACAACCTGAAAAATGTCACCGGCGGCGATGTACTCTTTGGCACGCTCCACGGACTTCACAAAGCGGCTACGACTGGTTCCGGCGTGAATTGTCAGCTTGGAATTGCGTGACTTACCAGAGTTCTGCCAGTGTGTGGAGCGCAAACCACGAGCCAGCTTCTTTTCGAGGACCGCGATGTCGGCGAGGGCACGGTCGTAGGCTCGCCGCGGGCTTTCGCGGGAAACGTCCGCGGTTGCGATGATATGAATCTGGTGGCGCAGGTGATCGAAAGCCAACAGGCGATCGAAGAACATCAGCACGCAATCGGGCAAAGCAAGATCGTCCTTGGCATGCTCGCCAATTTTCTCCAATTGGCGAACCGCGTCATAGGCGAAGTAGCCAACGGCGCCCGCAGTGAACGGCGGCAGGCCAGCGATCGTCGCTGGGCGGTGTTGCCGAAGTAACTCTTTCAGCGCAGGCAAGACGCTTCCCTTGCTCTGATCTTGAATCCTTCCGCGCTGCAGTACGAGGTCCTCACCGCGGGCTCGCACCTGCAAGTACGGCCGAGCACCCAGAAACGTGTAGCGGCCGATTTGCTCACCGCGTTCCACCGATTCGAGCAAAAAGGCGTTAGGCTCGCGCGCGGCAATGGCGAGAAAGGCAGAGACTGGCGTCAGCAGATCTGCCATAACCGACTTGACCACCGGAACCAGCGTGAACTCGCGGGCCAGTCGCGAAAACTCTTTGTAGTCGGGACGCAGCAAGGCCGCTTGGTCGAACCTTTCAGTCTGAAATCTGGACTGCGTCATTATAAGGGCACGGCAACGCCTCGGTCGGAATAAGCCTTGTAACCACCGAATGAATTGACGGATTCGATGGCACGGCGGAAGATGGCAGTTTAGCCACATCGGTCAAGAGGGCTTATGCGTATTAAGTTCTGGGGAGTTCGAGGATCCACGCCGGCTCCCCAGCCGGAAAATATGCGCTACGGCGGCAACACTTCCTGCGTGGAAGTGCGTCTCGGAGACAACCTCTACATCTTCGATTGTGGCACCGGCTTCCGCGTGCTGGGACAAGCCCTGCGCCACGAGTTCAACGGCCGCCCGGTTTCCGCCCACGTGTTCGTCTCGCATTTCCATTGGGACCACATTCAGGGAATTCCGTTCTTTGGTCCGCTTTACGACAACCGGGAGAACCGCTTTCAATTTCACTGTTCGAGCCGGACTCGCAGTTTGAAGCGGGTGCTCGAAGAACAGATGGCCGCGCCGTACTTCCCGGTCGGCTTGACAGAAATGCGGGCTCACCAGAATTTTTACGATCTGGACGAAGGCCGTATCCAGCTGGGCGATGTAAGCTTGCAGACCATGTGGCTGAACCATCCTCAGGGCTGCATGGGATTTCGGCTGGAAACAAAAGAAGGTGTGCTGGTGTATGCCACCGATAACGAGCCCGGGGACGCGCTGTTCGACAAAAGCGTGCGCAAACTCGCAGCCGGAGCAGATGTGCTGATTTACGATGCACAGTATCTTCCCGAAGAGTACGAACGCAAACGGGGCTGGGGACACAGCCATTGGCGCGAAGCCATCAATGTAGTGACCGAGAGCGGCGCGAAGGAGTTGGTCCTATTTCATCATGATCCCGATCATGATGACGCCTGCATCGACAAAGTGGTGAAGGAAGCCCGCAATTACTATCCTCGGCTGCGTGCCGCGGCCGAGGGTATGCAGATCGAAGTATCGGCCAAGCGCTAATCCTGGCCTTCCGTCTGCTTCCCTACATTTGTCATTTGGGTCCTGGATTACAATTAGATTTTGGACCAAGCGGATACCACTTCGAAAGGGGCCGTGAGTGACGCATTTCTCAGCACCGTGGCCACATTTGTCGGTGATCTCGGTCGTCGATATTCTGCTGGTCGCGATTATCATTTACGAGTTTCTTGCCCTGATCAAGGGCACGCGCGCCTCCCTGATGGTTGTGGGAGTGACAGGGTTGGGGCTGGCTTTTTATTTGTCCCGCCTGGGCAATCTGGCCGCGCTGAACTGGCTGATCAGCACCTTGCTTCCTTATACCGTGTTCGCGCTGATCGTGGTTTTTGCAGCGGAGATCCGGCAAGCTTTGGCGCGGCTCGGGCGAGGACTCACCCTGAGCCGCACAACAGGTTCGGAGGCTGACGCTTACGACGATATTGTGCTGGCCGCTAATCTGTTTTGCCAGAACCAAACCGGCGCGTTGATTGTCATCGAGCGGGAGATTGGGTTGCGTACCTATATCGAAAGCGGCGTTCCGCTCGATGCGCGGCTTTCCTACGATCTGCTGGCAACAATCTTTCGGCCGAGCGCTCCCTTGCACGATGGCGCAGTGATCGTGCAGAACGACCGCATTGCCGCTGCCGCGTGCTTTCTGCCCCTGTCCATGAACCCGGTGCTTTCCACACAACTCGGGACGCGGCATCGTGCTGGCATTGGCGTGACCGAAGAAACTGATGCCATCGCGGTGATCGTTTCCGAGGAAACCGGCAGCATAAGCCTGGCAGTTTCGGGCAAGATCGAGCGTGATCTGAGCGTCGACCAGTTGCGCGACCGTCTCGGAGAATTGCTGCGCCGCTACGTGCCTCCGTCCACTCTCCCCACGCCGATCTCGAACGGCAGCGAGGCGCAAGAGGGATCAGAGCCTCGCAGCGTGGATTTGCCATTGAAGGATTCGCGATTAAGCGACTCGCGTTTGAGCGAACCCCGTTTGAATCAGGGGGCGGATCGTTAGGCCATGCG
>Ga0116221_1000534_pt1 | contig 25644 bp, 29 predicted proteins | sample Sb_taG_5_FD_88965 | JGI IMG/M metagenome (GOLD analysis project Ga0116221, IMG submission 88965) | Peat soil microbial communities from Weissenstadt, Germany - Sb_50d_8_FC metaG | ecosystem: Environmental > Terrestrial > Soil > Wetlands > Peat | place: Germany: Weissenstadt | collected 2010-09-21 | reverse complement strand
GCCGACGCCGAAGATGAAGCTCACCGGCTTCGGCGCCAGGAATTGCGGTGCCTCGGCCGCGCCGAGCACGGCGAAACCGCGCGGCTTGTCGAGGTCGGAAGCGATTTTTGCCAGGAATTTGTTGCAGGAGAGCCCGATCGAAACGGTGATCGAAAGCTTGTGCTCGACCTCGATGGCAAAGCGCGCCAGCACTTTGGCGGGCGAATGCCCGTGCAGCCGCTCGGTGCCGGACAGATCGAGGAAGGCTTCGTCGATGGACAACGGCTCGACCAGCGGCGTCAGCGCGAGCATCATCGAACGGACCTCGCGGCCGACGCGGGCATATTTCTCCATATTAGGCTGAATGACGCGGGCATGCGGGCAAAGCCGCAAGGCCTCGAACATCGGCATCGCCGATCTCACCTCGAAGGTGCGCGCGACATAGCAGGCGGTGGCGACCACGCCGCGGCGGCCGCCACCGACGATGACCGGCTCGGCGGCAAGTGAAGGATCATCGCGCTTCTCGATCGCGGCGTAGAAAGCGTCGCAGTCGACATGGGCGATGGAAAGCTCAGCCAGTTCGCCATGACGAAGCAACCGCGGCGAGCCGCAGGCGGCGCAGCGCACGGCGGGTGCTGCGGCGTCGGCGAGGCAATCGCGGCAGAAGGCGCTCACGTCCCGTCCATTTTGCCGAATGCGCTGCGGGCGCGCGCTACGGCCGTAGGGTCGATACCGGCGCTGTCGGCGAACGCGACCAGGAGACTCTCGTCGCCAAGCATATGCTCAAGCACGCCGGCGAGAAAGCCGGGCTCGCCTGCGGCGGTGCGGATTTCCTCCGGCGGTATGCCAGTCATGCCGAGGAAGCGGCTCAGCTTTTCGGGATCCTCGGCGATGAAGGCAAGCGCCTGAATAGCCAGCATTTCCGCCGCTTCCCGGGTCGGCCTCAAGGGCGTCTTCATGCGGTTCTATTTGCCTTTCCGTAATGAATCCGGGCTAGCTTGCAGGCCGCTCGGCAACCGCAGACATGACCGCGCGCTGGAGCCCGGGGCAGGTGAGGGATCTGGGATGGCCAAGACCGTCCTAATCGTGGAAGACAACGAGCTCAATATGAAGCTCTTCCACGATCTGTTGGAAGCCCATGGATACAACACCGTGGCCACGCGCAACGGTATCGAAGCGCTCGATCTGGCGCGCAAGCATCGTCCCGATTTGATCCTCATGGACATTCAGCTTCCGGAAGTTTCCGGTCTTGAAGTCACCAAGTGGCTCAAGGACGATCAGGATCTGCGCGCCATTCCGGTCGTCGCCGTGACCGCCTTTGCCATGAAAGGCGACGAGGAGCGCATCCGCGAGGGTGGCTGCGAAGCCTATCTCTCCAAGCCGATTTCGGTCGGCAAGTTCATCGAGACCATCCGTCACTTTTTGGGCAATCCGTAGGATGCATGAATGACCGCGCGCGTTCTCGTCGTTGACGACGTCCCTGCCAACGTCAAGCTGATGGAAGCTCGGCTGTCGGCCGAATATTTCGACGTCATCACCGCCATGAGCGGGGTGGAGGCGCTGACCATTTGCGAGCGCGCCGAATGCGATCTGGTGCTGCTCGACGTCATGATGCCGGATATGGACGGGTTTGAGGTATGCCGGCGCCTGAAGACCAATCCGGCGACGCATCACATTCCCGTGGTCATGGTGACCGCGCTCGACCAGCCCTCCGACCGGGTGCGCGGGCTCGAGGCCGGCGCCGACGACTTTCTCAGCAAGCCCACGCCCGAATTGGCGCTGATCGCGCGCGTGCGGTCGCTGGCGCGGCTCAAGATGGTCACCGACGAGCTGCGGATGCGCGCGGTGACTTCCCACGAGATCGGCATCGAATCTCCGGAACGCGAAGCCGTCGCCGATACCGGCCGCGGCGGCCGCGTGCTGATCGTCGACGACCGGCCGGCGTCCTATGAGCGGGTCGCCAGCACGCTTGCCACCGAACATAACGTCGAGATCGAGGCCGACCCGAACGACGCTTTGTTCCGCGCCGCCGAAGGCAATTACGATCTCGTCATCATCTCGCTCGACCTGGCGAATTTCGACGCGCTGCGGCTGTGCAGCCAGATCCGGTCGCTCGAGCGCACCCGCAACGTGCCGATCCTCGCCATCACCGAGCCCGAGAACAACGCGCGCATGCTGCGCGGGTTGGAAATCGGCGTGAATGATTATCTGATGCGCCCGATCGACAAGAACGAACTGTTGGCGCGGGCGCGCAGCCAGGTGCGCAAGCGCCGCTACACCGAGCGGCTGCGCGATAACGTCCAGACCTCGATTGAAATGGCCATCACCGACGCGCTGACCGGCTTGTTCAATCGCCGTTACATGGAAAGTCATTTGGCGACACTGATGGAGCAGGCGGGCGCGCGGGGCAAGCCGCTTGCGGTGATGATGCTCGACATCGACCATTTCAAATCGATCAACGACAGCTACGGTCACGATGCCGGCGACGACGTGCTGCGCGATTTCGCGCTGCGCATCAAACGCTCGATCCGCGGCATTGACCTGGCGTCCCGCTGCGGCGGCGAAGAATTCATCATCGTGATGCCGGAAACCGACATAACGGTCGCCGCCATGGTGGCCGAGCGGCTGCGCCGGCGCATTGCCGCGGAGCCGTTCGTCATCAGCCAGGGCGCGCGGAGCATTCCGGTGACGCTCTCGATCGGCATTGCGGGTTTGCGCGGACGCGACGACACCGCCGCGAGCCTCATCAAGCGGGCCGACCAGGCGCTTTACCGCGCCAAGCGCGACGGCCGCAACCGCGTCGTGCCGGACGCGGCCTAAAAATCCGATTTTACCGCCGGCGACTGTTGATTTCCCCGACCGTTGCGCTAGCCTGCGACGGCAATCAGCAATGAAAAGCGGGCGCCCTCCTGATAAGCGAGCCGACAACGGCCCGGGAAGGCGCGGTGCATCGGGTAGCCCTGCGGGAGTGCTCAGGTCCGCCGCATCTCCTGGGTCCGTGGGGTTCGGCCGGCACGGGGGCGGTGCGAGTGGCCTCCTCATGACACCGCTCCCTGCCGGCCACCTTGCTTGGCCGGCGCGACGGTCGGTTTGACCCATCTCGACCCGCGCGTTTCCCTAAAAGAAAATGCCCGGCGCGGCCGGGCATCCAAGCGAAGAAGTGCTTTGGCGCGGCCTATTTGATCTTGGACTCGCGGAATTCGACATGTTTCTTGGCGACCGGATCGTATTTCTTTTTCACCAGTTTGTCGGTCATGGTGCGCGAATTCTTGCGCGTGACGTAGTAAAAACCGGTGTCGGCGCTGGAAACTAGCTTGACTTTGATGGTGGCGTTCTTGGCCATGGGCGGATCTCGACTTCCATTTGCTCGATGTTGGCCGTCAACCTAGTCAGCAAGCCGGCAATGTCAAGCAAGGCGCGGATGCCGGCATAGCGGCGCCGTCAAAACACCGTGCGCACGAAGCGTTTGTGCAACATGCGGTAGAACGGCACCGGATGGTCGTGGCTCATCCCGCTCAGGATGCGCTCCTGGAGTTCCTCGAGCGCCACCGCGGTGATGGCGGGGATATCGAGGCTGCGCGCCTCGGTGATCGGCATCCAGACGAGCTCCACCAACTCCGCCTCCGGCCCGAAAAAACCCTCCGCGCGATGGGCGACGCCGGAAATCTCGGCGGCGAAAAAGCGGCTGTCAAAACGGCGCGGCCGGCGCGGGGGTGTAATGGCGCGGGCGATGAAATGGATCCGGCTCAGATCGGGGAGCACGCGTTGTTTGGCGAAAGCTTGCCAGGCTCCGTCGGGCGCGGCGATTGCGCCCGACGTTTGCGCCCCGAGCATTAGGCCAGTCTCCTCATAGGTCTCGCGGATGGCGGCGAGCGCGAAGCCGGCCGCCTTGGCCGCGCTTGGCCGCTTGACCTGCCGCATCAAGCGGTCGGTGTCGCGCGCGTGCAGCGGCGCCGAAACCGGCATCAGCCGGTCCGTCCGCTCGACGCGCCCGCCGGGGAAGACGAATTTGCCGGGCAGGAAGCGGTGCCGCTCATGCCGGCGGCCGAGCAGAATTTTCGGCACCGGCTCCGTGCGGTCGACCAGGATCAAGGTCGCGGAATCCCGTGGCTTGAGATTGGCGAAGGATTGATCGCGCGCGGCGGCAGTCAGCCGTTCGGTGCGATCTTCGTTCGTCAGGCCGGTGGTCGCGGTGGCGTTTTCGTTGCTCATGAAGGTTTGCCGCGCCTGCCGCGCTGTCCATGCCGATCGTTGCGCCGCCCGACTTTCCCCTGCCGCGGGGCTTTGTGTCCAGGGCGCCGACCGGCCTCGGCTTGCGGCGCGCCCACCAGCCGAAAGCGCAGCGCGCCCGCCACCGGCGCGGCTTCGACCAGCTCCACGGTCACCGGATCGCCGAGCCGGTATCTCGCCGAACTGCCGACAAAGGCCCGGCCCGCCTCGTGGAAGCGGAAATATTCATCGCCGATATGGCGCGCGGGGATGAGCCCGTCGGCTCCGGTCTCGTCGAGCTCGACGAACAGGCCGGCAAGGGTCACGCCAGAAATATGCCCGTCGAAAGTTGCGCCGACGCGGTCGGCCAAAAAATGCGCGATCAAACGGTCGGCGGTCTCGCGCTCGGCCTTCATCGCGCGGCGCTCGGTTGCGGAAATGGTGGCGGCGACTTCGGCGAGCGCGCGGACGTCGGTGCCGTCGGCTAGGCCATCGCCGCCGAGCTTGAGCGCGCGAATAAGCGCTCGATGCACGACGAGGTCGGCGTAGCGGCGGATCGGCGAGGTGAAGTGCGCGTAGCGGCGCAGATTGAGGCCGAAATGGCCGAAATTTTCCGGCGAATATTCGGCCTGCGCCTGGCTGCGCAGCACCACCTCATTGACGAGGCGCGCGACGTCGCGGCCTTTGACAAGTTGCAGGATGCGATTGAACGCGTCGGGCCGCAGCGCGCTGCCTTTGGGCAGCGCGATATCGAGCGTGCTCAGGAATTCGCGCAGCGCGTTGAGCTTTTCCGGCGAGGGCTCGTCGTGCACGCGATAGATCAGCGGCACCCGCGAACGCTCGCAGGTCTCGGCGGCGGCCACGTTGGCAAGGATCATGAATTCCTCGATCAGCCGATGCGCTTCGAGGCGCTGCGGCATGATCACCCGATCGACGGTGCCGTCGGATTTGAGCACGATCTTGCGCTCGGGAAGCTCGAGATCGAGCGGGCCGCGCTCGTCGCGCGCGCGGCTCACCGTCCGATAGGCCGCATAAAGCGGTTCGAGGATCGAGACCGCGATCGACTCGGTGACTTCGTCGGAGCGGCCCGAAACCGCAAGCTGCGCCTGCTCGTAAGAAAGCCGGGCCGCGGAACGGATCAGCGCGCGATGAAAGGTGTGCACGCGCTTGCGGCCGTCGGCGCCGATGACCATGCGCACGGCGAGTGCCGGGCGATCTTCAAGCGGCCGCAGCGAGCACAGATCGTTGGAAATGCGCTCCGGCAGCATGGGCACCACGCGGTCGGGGAAATAGACCGAATTGCCGCGCTCGGCGGCGGCGCGATCGAGCGCCGAGCCCGGCCGCACATAATGCGCCACGTCGGCGATGGCGACGGTGACGATGTGGCCGCCTCGATTGCGTGGGTCGGCGTCGGGCAAAGCAAGGACGGCGTCGTCGTGATCTTTGGCGTCGGGCGGATCGATGGTCACGAAGGGCAGCGTGCGCCAATCCTCGCGTCCTTCCCCGGTCGCCGCGCGCGCGGCGTCGGCTTCGGCGACCACCGCGCCGGGAAACACATGGGGGATGCCGTGGGCATGGATCGCGATCAGGCTGACCGCGCGTTCGCTCTTGAGCGAGCCGAGCCGCTCGACGACCGAACCGCTTGCCAAGCCGAGTCGGCCCTGGCGCGCCACTTCCACGGCGACAAGATCGCCGTCCAAGGCGCCGCCGGTACGATCGGCGGCGATGGTGAGCTCGCGGCCGAGCTGTTTCTTGTCGATCGGCACCAGGCGTGCGCCGCCCCCCGGCAGGCTACGGAAGATGCCGAGCACGCGCTGGCGGGCGCGGTCGATCAGCTTGATGACGCGGGCGGTGGTTTCCTCGTCGTTCGTCCGCTCGCCACGGTTCAGCGCGCGGTCGCCGACGCCGACGACTTCTCCGGGCCGCGGGCGACGCGCCATGGCGATGCGGATGACCGGCGGTGCGCCGTGGGCGTCTTCATCCCATTCCGTCGGCCGCGCCAGCAATTCGCCGTCGGGATCGCGACCGATGATGTCGGCGAGCAGCACGGAGGGCAATGTGCCGGCGTGATGCAGGCGCTTTCTTCGCCGCTCGATGTCGCCGGAATCGGCAAGCTCGCGCAGCATGCGATTAAGCGCAGCCCGGTCGGCATTCTTGGCGCCAAAAGCGCGCGCAATCTCCCGCGCGCCGACCTTGCTGGCGCGTTCGCGGATGAAGCTGAGAAGCTCCTCGCGCGAGGGGAGGGAATTGCGTTTCATAGGCCGCTCATTGCCCGAGCCCGCGGCCAAAGGTCGTACAGGGCGCGTTTACGGAAATTATTCGGCAGCTTGTGTCGTCTTGCGTTGCGTCTTGTTGGCGGCAGACCGCTTGGCGGCGCGCGCCCCAGGTCTCTTCGAGGAAGCTTTGATGTGCCGTGCCGTGCCCGGTGACGGCCGCTTGGCCTTGCGCGGCCGCGCATGCGGCGCCGGACCGCGATCCGCCCGCGCGTCGATGAGCGTGGCGGCTTCCTCGAGCGTGATCGTCTCCGGCGTCTTGTCGCTCGGCAGCGTGGCGTTGACGCCTTCGTGGCTGACATAGGGACCGTAGCGGCCGTTCTTCGCCACGATCGGCCCGCCGCGGGTCGGATGCGCGCCAAGCGGGCGCCCCGGATCGGCGCCGAAGCGGCGGAAGCGCGCAGGCTTGGCGCGCTTTTCCGCGAGCAATGTCACCGCGCGATTGAGGCCGATATGGAAGATGTCGTCGCCGGGTTCGAGATTGGCGTAGGTTTTGTCGTGCTTCACATAAGGCCCGAAACGTCCGATGCCGGCAATGATCGGCTCGCCGCCTTCGGGATGCAGGCCGATTTCACGCGGCAGCGACAATAACGCCAGCGCGCGATCGAGATCGACCTCGTCGGGTACGGTCCCCTTCGGCAGACCGGCGCGTTTCGGCTTTTCGCCGTTGACCGCCTCGCCGAGCTGCACATAAGGGCCGAAGCGGCCGCTGCGCAAAGTCACTTCGAGGTCGGTCTTGGGATCGTCGCCGAGCTTTTTGGTGCCGATCTCGCCCGAGCCGTCGGCGGATACCGTCAGCGGCCGCGTGTAGCGGCATTCCGGATAGTTGGAGCAGCCGATGAAGGCGCCGTATTTGGAGAGCTTGAGCGTGAGCCGGCCGCCGGCGCAGTTCGGGCATTGCCGTGGATCGGTGCCGTCGGCGCGCGGCGGGAACAGGTGCGGCGCCAGCAAGGCGTCGAGCGTGTCGAGTACTTGCGTAATGCGCACGTCCTTGATCTCGTCAACCGCGCCGATGAAATCGCGCCAGAAATCGCGCAGCACCTCGCGCCACTCAATCTCGTTGTTTGAGATCAGGTCCAGTTGCTCCTCGAGGTTCGCCGTGAAGTCGTATTCGACGTAACGGGTGAAGAAGCTTTCGAGGAAGGCGATCACGATGCGTCCACGGTCTTCGGGATAAAGCCGGCGCTTGTCGAGCCGCACGTATTTGCGGTCCTTGAGCACTTGCAGAATGGAAGCATAGGTCGACGGCCGGCCGATGCCGAGCTCTTCCAGGCGCTTGACCAAAGACGCTTCCGAATAGCGCGGTGGCGGCTCCGTGAAATGCTGGTCGGCGGCGATCGCGCGCTTGGCGAGCGGTTCGCCCGCGCTCATCGGCGGCAACCGGCGCGCCTCTTCGTCGTCTGGGTCTTCGTCCTGACCTTCCTGATAGAGGGTGAGGAAGCCGTCGAACTTCACCACCGTTCCGGTGGCGCGCAATTCGAGTTCGCGGCTGCCGACTTTGGCGGTGATGTCGGCCGTGGTGCGTTCGAGCTCGGCCGACTCCATTTGGCTCGCGATCGTGCGCAGCCAGATCAGCTCATAGAGCTTGGCCTGGTCGGCATCGAGGAAGCTCTTGGTCTCGCTCGGCCGGCAGGCGAGGTCGGTCGGGCGGATGGCTTCGTGGGCTTCCTGCGCGTTCTTCGCCTTGGTCTCGTAACGCCGCGGCGCTTGCGGGACATACTTCGCGCCGTAATCGGTCTCGATCACGCGGCGGACGGCGCCGATGGCTTCGGGCGCGATCTGCACGCCGTCGGTGCGCATATAGGTAATGAGACCGACTGCTTCCCCGCCGATGTCAACGCCTTCATAGAGACGCTGCGCCACGCGCATGGTGTGGGCGGGCGCAAAGCCTAGCTTGCGGCTAGCTTCCTGCTGCAGCGTCGAGGTGGTGAAGGGCGGCTGCGGGTGCCGCTTGACCGGCTTGGCCTCGATTGCGGTAACGCTGAAGGCCGCTGTTTCCAGCGCCTGCTTGAAAGCCTCGGCCTCGGCGCCGGAGCCAATGTCGAGCCGCTGCAGCTTTTTGCCGTCGGCGCCGACGAGGCGGGCTTCGAATGTCTCGTCGCGCGGCGTCGCCAAAGTCGCAATCAGCGACCAATATTCCTTGCGGACGAATTTCTCGATTTCCAGTTCGCGGTCGCAGACAAGCCGCAGCGCCACCGATTGCACGCGTCCGGCCGAGCGCGCTCCGGGAAGCTTGCGCCATAGCACCGGCGAAAGGGTGAAGCCGACCAGATAATCGAGCGCCCGGCGCGCGAGATAAGCATCGACCAGCGCCTGGTCGATGCGGCGCGGATGCGCCATGGCCTCGGTCACCGCCTGCTTGGTGATGGCGTTGAAGACCACCCGCTCGACGGCCTGGCCGTGAAGCGCCTTCTTTTGCTTGAGCACTTCCAGCACATGCCAGGAGATCGCTTCGCCTTCGCGATCGGGGTCGGTCGCCAGGATCAGCTTGTCGGCGCCCTTGGCCGCGCGGGCGATGTCGTTCAGCCGCTTCTCCGCCTTGGCGTCGACTTCCCAGATCATGCGGAAATCGGCGTCCGGATCGACCGAGCCATTCTTGGCCGGCAGGTCACGCACATGCCCGAAGGAGGCCAAAACTTCATAGCCAGGGCCGAGATACTTATTGATCGTCTTCGCCTTGGCGGGCGATTCCACCACTACAAGATTCATGATAACCTAATGATTTATTGGCCTTTTCACGTCTTTGGGGGTCTTTCGACCCTTCCCGGCCGCCGGGAACATGGGTAACGCAACCCCACCTGTCAAATCGTTACCGGTTGAAAACGGGCCATCCACGGGCCTGAAAACGCAGCCAAACGTGGCAAATTGCCGTCATTTCAAAATAAATCCGGCTGAGCCCGGGCTTGCGCCTTCTGGTTGTCTTTTGACAAAACATATCTAAAAAGGACATAGATGGCGTATGGCGCTTGGGCGATCGCTTGCGGCATTGGCACCTCATGGCTTTCGGAAATGAACATAAAGGAGAGATGGGAGAGGCTCCGGACGCCGCCCTTTATATTGGCTCGATCGCGGACGAGCTGTCCCGGATCGCCAAAAGCCATGACCTCGAAGCGTTAGCTTACATCCTCGACATGGCGCGGCTCGAAGCCGATGAAATCTACAAACGTTCGGGCGGCCCGGCGGATCGCGCTCCGGGGCACTAGGCTGAAACGACCCCTTAGTGCACGCCGGCGCGGTCGAGGAACGCGCGGCTCGGGTAGCCATCGGGGATCATGCCGTAGCGTCGCTGCAGGTCGCGCACTGCATCGCGCAAGTCGAAGTCGAAATGGCCGTCGAAGTCCGTGACTTTGTAGCCTAGCGCCGCGAGCCGGCGTTGCAGCGCGATGCGCTCATCGCGTGAGGGCTGGAAGTCGTCCGCCGGCCAAGCACTGCGGAACGCAGGCAAGCCGCGCAACCGATCGGCAAGCTCGGCGACGGCCAGCGCATAGGCATCGGAATTGTTGAAGCGCTTGAGCACGACGAAATTGTCGGTGACGAGAAACGCCGGTCCCGCGGCGCCGCTGGGGAAGAACAAGATGGCGCTGCCGGTCGGCGGAAGCGCGCCGCCGTCGGCGCGGCTTACGTGACGCTTCGTCCATTCGGCAAATGTGCCGCGGCTTGTGCGGTAATCGAATCCCGGCGGCAGGACGACCTCAAAGCCCCAAGGCAAACGCGGCTGCCAGCCCGATTTCTGTAAGTAATTTGCGATCGAGGCGAGCACGTCGGGAACGCTGTGCCAGATGTCGACCTTGCCGTCGCCGTCGAAATCGACGGCGTATTTCAAATAACTCGACGGCAAAAACTGGGGCTGGCCCATAGCGCCCGCCCACGAGCCGACGAATTCGCCGCGCGGAATCCGGCCGCGCTGGAGAATCTGCAAAGCGCTCAGAAGTTCGTCGCGGAACAGAGGGTGCTGAAAGCGCGCTGCCGCGAGAGTGGCCAGCGAGCGGAAAACATCCCAGTGCTGCTCGCCGTCGCCGAAAGACGACTCAACGCCCCAGATGCTGACCAGGACGCTGGCATCGACGCCGAACTTTTGCTCGACGGCCTGCAAGGTCGCGGCCCATTGCGCCGATTTCCGCAAACCCACCGCGATGCGCGACGGTGAGGCAAGGCTTGCGAGATACGGTCCAAACGGTTTGCCGTATTCGGGCGCGTGCCGCATCGCCGCGAGCACGTTCGGATCGCTCGCGAGCCCGGCGAAAGCGGCGTCAAACGTCGCTGGCGTGATGCCTTGCTTGGCCGCCTCCGGCTGCAGCCCGGCAACGAACGCGGCAAAGGAATCGCCGGTCGCGGATTGCGCAGACATGCTCGCGAGCGATAGCGCCAGAACCAGAAACGCAAGCCGCGCAATCATCTTCGCCTTAATTCTTCGCCTAACGCCAATCATGCCGATATGATGGCGGCACCATTGAAGGCGGAAATGCGGACGGTCAATCCGCCGATGCCGCCCGGGAGGTCTGACTTGCGCACCGTCGTGATCACGGGAACCTCCACCGGCATCGGGTGGGGCACCGCAAAAGTCCTCATCGCCAACGGCTTTCGCGTTTTCGGCAGCGTGCGCAAAACATCCGATGCGGAGCGACTCACCGCCGAATTCGGCGAGCTTTTCGTGCCGCTGATATTCGACGTGACCGACGAGGCAGCGGTCAATGCGGCCGCGGCCCGTGCGCGCGAGGCGCTGGCCGGCGAGCGATTGGGGCCGGTTTGGTCAATAATGCCGGCGTTGCCGTGGCGGGCCCGTTGCTCGAATTGTCGGTCGCGGAATTCCGCCGCCAGATCGAGATCAATCTCGTCGGCGTCGTGACCGTCAGCAAAGCTTTCGCGCCGCTCGTCGGCACCGATCCGCAGCTCAAAGGCCCGCCCGGCCGCATCGTCAACATTAGCTCGGTCGGCGGCCGAAACGGCATGCCATTCATCGCGCCCTATGCGGCTTCAAAATTCGTCCTCGAAGGTCTTTCGGAAAGTTTGCGGCGCGAAATGCTGTTGTGGGGGATCGAGGTCATCGTCGTCGGCCCGGGTGCGGTGGCAACGCCGATCTGGAGCAAGGCCGAGCAAATCGACACCACGCCGTTCCGCGACTCGCCCTACGCGCCGGCGCTCGAACGCCTGCGCGCGTTCATGCTCAAGCTCGGGGAACATGGGCTGCCGCCGGAGCGGGTCGACGACGTGGTGCTGGAAGCGTTGACTGCCGCGAAACCGAAGGTGCGCTACGCCATAACCCCCGAACCGAGGCGCGATTGGATCATGCGAAACCTGCCGAAGCGCTTGGTCGATCGGATGATCGGCAAGCGGCTTGGCCTGTTGCCGCCGCATTGAAGGCTTTAGGCAAGCGACACCAGGCCGCCGCCGTGGCGTTCGAGCTGGCCGGCGATCTCAAGCTCCAGCAGTACCATCCGCACCACCGCGGGCGAACTCTTTGACGGCCGCACCAGATCGTCGATCTGGACGGGCGCCGGGCCGAGCAAGCCGACAACGCGCGCCCGCTCATCGGGCGCGGGTTCGACCTCGTCATCGGCGCCACCCGACGGCGGTTCGGGCTCGCGCGCCGGCAGTTTCTTCTCTTCCATGAATCGGCCGCAGCACGGAGATGATGTCGGCAACCTCGGTGACCGGCGTCACCCCCTGTTTGATGAGGCCGTTCGTACCCTCGGCCCGCGGATCGAGCGGCGAGCCAGGGACGGCGAATACCTCGCGGCCCTGTTCGAGCGCGAAGCGCGCGGTGATCAGCGAGCCCGAGTGTTTGGCCGCCTCAACGATCACGACGCCGAGGGAGAGTCCGGAAATCAGTCGGTTGCGCCGGGGAAAATCGCGGCCGCGCGGCTCCGCGGACCGACATTGGGACTGCGGATGAGGCGCAGCCAGTCAATTCGCTGCTCGTCCGTCAGCTGGACGCCCTCGTTGCGTTCGCTCACCTCGCCCCCACGCGTGTGCTTTGCCGCGTTGGATCCAAGCATACGCCGAAAACGCGACCGTCAGGAGCCGCCGGCGCCTTCGGCGCCGCCGCCGATCTTGCCTTCCTCGCCGCGTAACAGCCGGCCGATATTGGCGCGATGCATGATCCATAGCAGCACCGATAGCAGCAAAAACACCGAGCCGTGGCGCGGATCGCCGCGCCAATACAGGAATGCCGGCGTCGCGGCGCTGGCGACCAGCGCCGCGAGCGAGGAGTAGCGGGTTAAGGCCGCGATCAGGAGCCAGACCGCGCAAAAGAACACGGCCGCCGGCCAGGCAAGTCCGAGCAGAAGCCCGATATAGGTCGCCACGCCCTTGCCGCCGCCGAAGTTGAGCCAGACGGGAAACAAATGGCCGATAAAGGCGCCGATCGCGGCTGCAACCGCAAAATTTGGACCGAGCACAGAGCTGGTAATGAGCACGGCGGCGGTGCCCTTGAGCATGTCCCCAAGAAGCGTTGCTGCGGCCAATCCCTTGCGGCCGGTGCGCAGAACGTTGGTGGCGCCAATATTGCCCGAGCCGACGGCGCGCAAATCCGGCCCTCCAGCGAGCCGCGTCAGCAAAATGCCGAACGGAATCGAGCCGCAGAGATAGCCGAAGGCAAAGGAAGCGACGAATGCGAGCGCCGGCATGGCCGAAGTTTACCCGTCATTGCGAGCGAAGCGAAGCAATCCAGCCTTGTCTTCGGTCTGGATTGCTTCGTCGCTCTCGCTCCTCGCAATGACGAAGCTACCCGGCGTGGGCTTTCTTCCCACCGACGCGCGGCGCAAATCCCGCCGCTTCGGCGTCGGCCTCGCTGTTGTGAATGACGAGGTGCCTGAGTTTGTCGGCCGGCGTGTGCTTGAGCGCGGCCAATCCGGGTGAATAGGTTTTGCGCGTGGAGTCGCTGACGACAAAATGCGCCGATGCTTCTGCCTCGATATCGGTCTCGCAATAGAGGCAACGCAAAGTGCAGCGCTGCGGCGAATGATCCTCCATGATGTAGAACTTGTTGGCGGCGTATTGGCGCTCGGCGGGATCGTTGGTGATGCAGTTCGGGTTGGCGCATTGGATGCCGGTCCCGATCCGCTGCACATAGAGCGGGTGCTCCGCCTTGGCGAAGCCTCCGGGGAATTTGTGGAGGGATTTGCTGCGATGCAGGTGCAGCAGGAGCGAGATCAGCGCCATGCGCACGGGAACGCCGTAGGCGGCCTGGCGGAAATAGATGGCGCGGCGGTCGCTGTCGAGGGCGGCGTCGAGTTCGTTCACCCGCGGGAGCGGATGCATGACGCTCGCGTGCGAATATTTTCCTTCGCCCAGGAACTTGGCGTCGATCTTCGGGTAGGGCCGCTCTTTTTCGGTCCAGCGCTCCTTCTGGAAGCGGGTGACATACACGGCGTCGATCTTCTTTTGCAGCACCAAGCCGTAATCGATTTCCGGCTCGGCGTAGAGCGAAAGCTGATGCGGCTGGTCGGCGGTGACGTAGAGCGCGTCGATCGAGCCGTCGGCTTCGTTCGGAGACTTGGAAACCATGCGGCAGTGAAATTCCTCGCGCAGGCGCCGAGCGACATGGGGCGGCAGCTCCATGCCCGGCGCGGGCAGGGGATCGATGGTGGCGCCGAAGCGGGCCAGCGCGTAGACGAAGGAATGAATGGTGCGGCTGCCTTTGAGGTCGCCCGAGATCGCGACCTTCATGTTCCTGAGGCCCCTGTTCTTGGAGCGCAGCGTGAACAGGTCGCACAAAGTCTGCGTCGGGTGCTCGTGGCTGCCGTCGCCGCGGTTGATCTCCGGGGTTTGCGAATACTCGGCGGCGAGGCGCGCGGCGCCGTCGCGCGGGTGGCGGATGACGATGATGTCGGCGTAATTGCTGGTGACGCGGATGGTATCGGCCAGGCTTTCGCCCTTGGCCGCCGAGCTCACCGCTGGATCGGCGCTGGTAATATTGGCGCCGCCGAGGCGGAGCATGGCGCTTTCGAACGACAGCCGCGTGCGGGTGGAGGGCTCGTAGAACAGGCTTGCCAGGATGAATTTAGAGGCGACGCTGGTGCCGCGCCCGATCCGGTAGGGGATGTTGTGGTCGGCGAGTTCCTTCAAAAACCCGTAGGCGACCTGGAAAACGGTCTCGATCTCTCTATTGCTGAGATCGTTGATGGAAACGATGTGGCGCGTGAGCGGCTGAGGTTTCGTCATCAAAGCGGTGCTATAGGCCTAATCGAAGCACCCCGGCAAGCCCGCTGCGGGTCGCGTTGGCCGGCATGCACCGAAAACGTGCTAATATGACGCTCCCCCGGAGAGGGCGCACAGCCATGACCACCGTCCCGCGGTTCGATACTGGCGAGGTTTTCAACCAGTCACCGCCTTACGAAAACATCGATTTGTTTTCGAGCGATGCGCCGCTTGTGGAAGCGGTCAAAGCCAACGGCGACGGCAGCGATCTCACTGCGCTCGCCGCCTTCGGGCGGCAATGGGGAACGGCCGAGATGTTCACGCTGGCGCGCCGCGCCAACGAGAACCCGCCGAAGCTTTACACCTTCGATCCCAAGGGCTTTCGCCGCGACGTCGTCGAATTTCACCCGGCCTATCACGATTTGATGCGCTTGAGCGTCGCCGCCGGCCTGCATGCCTCGACCTGGACGCCGGCCGGGCAGCGGGCGCCGCCGCCGGCGGAAGTGGCGCGCGCGGCGCGCTATTACATGGTGGCGCAAATCGAGAGCGGGCATTTGTGCCCGATTACCATGACGCGAGCGGCTTTGGCGCCGCTTGCGGCGGCGCCGTCGTTGCTCGCCCAAGTGGCGCCGAAAGTGGTCACGAGAAGCTACGACCCAGTGTTCCGCCCGTGGTGGGAAAAGCCGGGGATCACGCTCGGCATGGGCATGACGGAAAAGCAGGGCGGCACCGACGTGCGCGCCAATTCGACGACCGCCACGCCGACCGGGGATTGGTATTCCATCACCGGGCACAAATGGTTTCTCTCCGCGCCGATGTGCGATGCTTTCCTGGTGCTGGCGCAGGCGCCGGGCGGGCTCACCTGCTTTTTCGTGCCGCGCTTTCGCCCCGACGGTTCGGTCAATGCGCTGCGCTTGCAGCGGCTCAAGGACAAGCTCGGCAACCGCTCCAATGCGTCGAGCGAGGTCGAGTTTGCCGACGCGTTCTCGTTGCGCGTCGGCGACGAGGGCGACGGCATCCGAACCATCATCCAGATGGTGCAGCTGACGCGGCTCGATTGCGGTCTTGCCTCGGCCGGCTTCATGCGCATGGCGCTGGCGCAGGCGGTACAGCATTGCCGCTATCGCTCGGTGTTCCAGAAGCATCTCTACGACCAGCCGATGATGCGTGCGGTGCTGGCCGATCTGGCGCTGGAGGTGGAAGGAGCAGTCGCTCTGATCATGCGGCTCGCCCGCGCCTATGATCGCGCCGCCACCGACCCGTGTGAAGCCGCTTATGCGCGGCTCCTCACACCCGCGGCGAAATACTGGATCTGTAAAACCACGCCGAGCTTCATCTACGAAGCCATGGAATGCCTCGGCGGCAACGGATACGTCGAGGAAAGCGTGCTGCCGCGGCTCTATCGCGAAGCTCCGCTCAATGCGATCTGGGAAGGCTCCGGCAATGTCATGTGCCTCGACGTCTTACGCGCGCTCAAGCGCGATGAGGAAGCCGGCGAACTCATTGCCGATTTGGTGAGCGAGGCTTCGCCTTTGATCGGCGAGAAGGCAACCATCGTCGAGATGACGGATGAATTCACCAGTGAAGGCGCGGCCCGGACCATGGTCGGCAGGCTCGCAACCTTGGCCGCCACCGCCGCACTCGCCAAAACGGCGCCGCCCGACGTGGCCGACGCCTTCGCGCAGACACGTTTCTTCCGCTCGCATGCGGCGCTCTACGGCGCTGACGGCATCGAGCCGAAGACGGCGGATATGCTCTTGCAGCGGGCGTTGCCGGAGCAGTGATCGTCCTAATTCCGCGCCAGCCGGTCAAGCGCGCCTTGCAGAATATAAGCCGCGGCGTGCTGGTCGATCACGGCTTTGCGTTTGGCGCGGCTTGCATCGGCGGCGATCAATGCGCGCTCGACAGCGGCCGTCGACAGCCGCTCGTCCCACAGCGCGATTGGCAATGCGGTGAGCTTGCTGAGATTGTGCGCAAAGGCGCGGGTGGCTTGCGCGCGCGGACCTTCGCTGCCGTCCATGTTGATCGGCAGCCCAAGCACGAAGCCGACCGCGCGCCGCTCGCCGGCCAGCGCCAAGAGCCGCTCGGCATCGAGGGAAAAGCGCCTGCGGGAAACGGTCTCGACTGGTGCGGCAAGGCGGCGGTCCGGATCGCTGGCGGCGACGCCGATGGTTTTGCTGCCGAGATCGAGTCCGATCAGCGCGCCGCGCGGCGGCAGAAGCGCTGCGGCCTCGGTGAGAGCAAGAACGGGCATGCGGTCCCGTTAGCACGCAGAATGCTTTGCGGCTACGCCGTCTTTCCCGTATGGCCGCGTCTGACTAATCTTGCCGGTATCAAATCAGTGAGGGGAGGCAGCCGATGCCATTCACGGTCGTCAGCAAGAGTTTCAAGGACGGCGATTATCTGCCCAACGACTTCATCCTGTCCGCGGATTTCGGCTTCGGCTGTGCCGGCGGCAACACCTCGCCGCACCTCCAGTGGTCGGGCGCGCCGGCGGGAACGAAGAGCTTTGCCGTCACCTGTTACGACCCCGACGCGCCGACCGGCTCGGGCTTCTGGCATTGGGTGGTGGTGAACATCCCGGCAAACGCCAGCGAACTCGCCGCTGGGGCGGGCAGTGCCGGGGGTAAGTTGCCCGCGGGGGCGTTGCAGACGCGTACCGATTTCGGCGCGGCGGGCTACGGCGGCCCATGTCCGCCCGCGGGCGACCATCCGCACCGCTATCTGTTCACGGTGTTTGCCGTGGGAGCCGACAAGCTCAATGTGACGGCCGACACATCGGCGGCGGTCGTCGGCTTCAATCTGCACTTCAATACGCTGGCCAAGGCGCAGATCATGGGGTTGTTCAAAAGGTAGGGCGCCGCCGGCGGAGCACAAAAACCAACGCCCGCGTAAAAGCGCGGGCGTTGGTTGCGCGTGGAAGGAAGGAGCCTACGCCTTAGCCATGCGCCTGGTCGGAGGCGATCCGGTCGATGTCCGAACGAGTGATGCCGATGTCGGCCAACTCACGATCGCTCAGATGCGACAGCTCCCGCCGAATAGTGTCGTAGCGCTTCCAGGCGTTGAGCAGGCGGGTAATCGAATTCAACATGTATATTCCTTTCCCCGGCAGGGGCGCCGGCCTGAGCCGGAAGCATTGGTTAGAATATAGGCGCGTTTTGTGCGCCGCAGCATAAACTTTGTTGCAGCGCAGCTAAGAGCGAGGCGCATGCCTAGCGCCTTGAACGTAAAGGGATTCTTAAGGCGACGCGATCGGGAGAATGGAACATCCGCGTCGTTATTGTCGCTCAGCATGCCGTGTTCGGCCGCGCTGAGGCGGTCGCCGTTGCCGCGCCGAAATAGACCGGGAAAACTTTGGCATTCGGGCCGCCCGCCGCCCGCCCCAAGGCGCGGCGTGCCTTGCTTACTGTCCGTGGCCGGCGAGCACTTCCTGGCAAGGGAAGCTGATTCTGGTCCGGTTGGTTTGCAGGCAACTCAGGATCGCGAATACGTCGGATTGGTCGTTATCCCGCACGAACTCCCTGCAATATTTCATCACGTCCGGATGGCATGCGGCACGCTCCTGTTCGCTGCCTTGCCCGATCAGGGGATTGGCGACCGGCGGCGGCTGCGGCGGCACCTGGGCAAGCGCGATCGTTCCCGCCGTCAACAAAGCGGCGATCGTGAACAAGACTGTGCGAACCATGATTGTTCCTTTGCCGGCGGCCAGACCCGCCGCTGCGATTATCGCACAAATAGTGCGGCAGGTAACTTCGCCAGTAAATCCGACAGTCACTTCAGTGGCGATGGCGTGCGCGGGACGCCCTTGCGCGCGGCGGTCCCGCAGAGATACATCATCGCCGCAGGGCGGTTAGCTCAGCTGGTAGAGCGTCTGCTTTACACGCAGGATGTCGGCGGTTCGAGTCCGTCACCGCCCACCAACCTTCGCAAGCGAAGGTTGCCCGCCGAAGCCCATCTTGGGGCGAAGGCGGGCATCGCCCGCTTGCTACGGCTCGGCGCGCCAAATCGGACAACGGACGACAGACAACGGACGACGGAAGGTCATAGCCTTCCGTCATCTGTCATCCGTTTTCCGTCTATCCGGTATCAGATCGCTTCCTTCAATTCCTTCGAAGCGCGGAAGGCGACCTTCTTGCTCGCCTTGATCTGGATGGCTTCGCCGGTGGCCGGATTACGGCCCATGCGCGCAGCGCGTTTGCGCACGACCAGGATGCCAAGTCCGCCGATGCGGATGCGCTCACCCTTTTTCAGGTGCTTGACGATGTTGCTGACCAACCCGGTCAGGATGGCTTCCGACTGCTTTTTCGTCAGTGCGTTGTCCTCCGCAAGGCTTGCGGCGAGGTGCTTCAATGTAACAGTTGTGGCTGGTTTGGTTGCCATTTGACCCTCCTCGATGAAGCGATGGCGGGCGAAAAGTGCCCGTCACAGCGAACGGGTTAGACGATTCGGCTTCGGCTGACCACGCTTGTTTTGCCGATTCCACCGATGTTTTCGCGTATCCCGCGCTATCTGGACCGGCTCTGTGGCGCGTCCAAGGCGCGGTCGGAAAGTCCGATTTGGGGCTGGAATCCTTGACTTGCGAGGTTGCGGGCCTTAACTGCGCACGCGCCCGCGGGGGCGTAGCTCAGCTGGTTAGAGCGTCGGCCTGTCACGCCGAAGGTCGCGGGTTCGAGTCCCGTCGCTCCCGCCATCATTTCAAGCATTTAGCCCCAAAAGCCGGTATCGTTTCGAGCGTCGAAATGGCACCGATTGCAGCGCTTTGGACCGATCCCGGCGGCCTCGACAAAGGCGAAGGGGAGACCGCGCCTTGCGCCTTTTTGTGCACTGCGCTAAGGGTCGCTGCAAGTGCAGTTTCTAGCGCGAATCCGCAGAGATTTAGGGCAAATCGGCGCGGTCCTTGCTTGCGCGGAACCGTCGTACGGGGGGCATGTTCCTGAGGTAGGGACGAAGGCCGGGTCAACGGCCAACCGGAGGAGCTGCCGATGACTCAATCGCTCCAGCAACTACTGCTCGCCTATCTGCCGCTGGTGGTCTTTATCGCGGTCGCGGCGGTGATCGGCCTGGCGCTGCTCCTTTCCGCTTTCCTCCTCGCCTACAAGCAGCCGGATCCGGAAAAACTTTCAGCCTATGAATGCGGCTTCAACGCCTTCGACGACGCGCGCATGAAGTTCGACGTGCGTTTCTACCTCGTCGCCATCCTTTTCATCATCTTCGATCTCGAAGTCAGTTTCCTGTTCCCGTGGGCGGTGGCCTTCGGCAAGCTCGGCCTGTTCGGATTCTGGTCGATGATGCTGTTTCTTGCCGTGCTGACGATCGGCTTTATTTATGAGTGGAAGAAGGGAGCGCTCGAATGGAGTTGAGCGCATCCGGAATCCTCACGCCGCGCCGGCCATCGGCCGCGGGTCCTGCCGCGGCAGCTGCGGGCACCAACGATCCGTTTTTCACCGGTCTCAACGGCGAGCTTGCCGACAAGGGATTCCTTGTCGCGGCGGCGGACGATCTCATCGCCTGGGCGCGCGCCGGCTCGCTGATGTGGATGACGTTCGGGCTCGCCTGTTGCGCGGTCGAGATGATGCAGATGTCGATGCCGCGCTACGACGCCGAGCGTTTCGGTTTCGCCCCGCGCGCTTCGCCGCGCCAATCCGATGTGATGATCGTAGCCGGCACGCTGACCAACAAGATGGCGCCGGCGCTGCGCAAGGTCTACGACCAGATGCCGGAGCCGCGCTACGTGATCTCCATGGGATCGTGCGCCAACGGCGGCGGCTATTATCATTATTCCTATTCGGTGGTGCGCGGCTGCGACCGCATCGTGCCGGTGGACATTTATGTGCCGGGTTGCCCGCCGACCGCCGAGGCGCTCCTTTACGGAGTGCTTCTGCTGCAAAAGAAAATCCGCCGCACCTCCACGATCGAACGCTGAAGATGGATGAGACCCTCGACACTCTCGGCCGCGCCGTCGCGGGAGCGCTTCCGCCTTCGATCAAGGGCTACGCAATCGCGCATCACGAATTGACGCTGCGTGTCGAGGCGCGCGACATCATTTCGGTAATGCGTTTTCTGCGCGACGATCCGCGCTGTCTGTTCTGGAATATCGTTGACGTGACCGCGGTCGATTGGCCCGGCCGGGATCCGCGTTTCGACGTCGTCTATCACCTGCTTTCGCCCAAGCACAATGTGCGCGTGCGCGTCAAAATCGAGACCGGCGAGACGACCCCGGTCGCTTCGATCATCGATGTCTTTCGCGGCGCCGATTGGTTCGAGCGCGAAGCCTATGACCTCTACGGCGTGGTGTTCACCGGCCATCCCGACATGCGGCGGCTGCTCACCGATTACGGCTTCGACGGTCATCCTTTGCGCAAGGATTTTCCGCTAACCGGCTTCGTCGAGGTGCGCTACGACGACGAGCTCAAACGCGTCGTCTACGCGCCGGTGCGGCTGGCACAGGAATTCCGCAACTTCGATTTCCTCTCGCCCTGGGAGGGGACCGACTACGTGCTGCCGGGAGACGAAAAGGCGGGCAAAATCGGCGGCGGCGGGCAAGGGTCTTAAGAGGGTTCGTGAAGATGAAGCCGACGCTCAAGCCCGGGCTCACCCATCGCCTCGCCTACACGGTGCCGGAGAGCAAGACCGTTCCCTACACCTATCCGGAGTCGCCGCAGATCGCGGCGATGCCGAAGGTATTCGCCACCGGCTTCATGATTGTGCTGATGGAGTGGGTATGCACCGAACTTTTGGCGCCGCATCTCGATCCCGGCGAGGGCAGTCTCGGTGTGCATGTCGATGTGAGCCACTTGGCGGCGACGCCGCCCGGCATGACGGTGACGGCCGAGGCGGAATGCGTGGCAGTGACCGGCCAGCGTGTGGCTTTCAATGTGAGGGCGCATGACGGCATCGATCTCATCGGCGAAGGCCGCCACGAGCGCTTCGTGGTGATGTGGGACAAATTCAACGCGCGTGTCGCGGCGAAGGCGGCAAAGGTTGCCCAGGTTGCGTGATGGCTGAAATCAAAGAGCGTAACTTCACCATCAACTTCGGTCCGCAACACCCGGCGGCCCATGGCGTGTTGCGCATGGTGCTGGAGCTCGACGGCGAAGTGGTCGAGCGCGTCGACCCGCATATCGGGCTCCTCCATCGCGGCACCGAAAAACTGATCGAGCACAAGACCTATCTGCAGGCGATTCCGTATTTCGACCGGCTCGATTACGTCGCCCCGATCAACCAGGAGCACGCCTTCTGCCTCGCCGCCGAGAAGCTGCTCGATCTGGAAATTCCCCGGCGCGGGCAGCTGATCCGCGTCCTCTATTGCGAGATCGGACGGCTCCTCTCGCATCTCCTCAACGTCACGACGCAGGCGATGGACGTGGGCGCGCTCACCCCGCCGCTCTGGGGTTTTGAGGAACGGGAGAAGCTCATGGGCTTCTACGAGCGCGCCTCCGGCTCGCGCATGCATGCGGCCTATTTCCGCGTCGGCGGCGTGCATCAGGATCTGCCGCCGAAGCTGATCGACGATATCGCCGCGTTTTGCGATCCGTTCCTCAAGGTGTGCGACGATCTCGAGGAGTTGCTCACCGAAAACCGCATCTTCAAGCAACGCAACGTCGATATCGGCGTCGTCAAGCTTGAGGACGCCTGGGCCTGGGGTTTCTCTGGCGTCATGGTGCGCGGTTCGGGAGCGGTTTGGGATTTGCGCAAGGCGCAGCCCTACGAATGTTATCCAGAATTCGATTTCGACATTCCCGTGGGCAAGAACGGCGACTGCTACGACCGCTATTGCGTGCGCATGGAGGAAATGCGCCAGTCGGTACGCATCATGAAACAGTGCGTGGAAAAATTGCACGCCCCCGACGCGCAGGGTCCGGTCGTGGTCAACGACAACAAGATCACGCCGCCGCGCCGCGCGGTGATGAAGCGCTCGATGGAATCGCTGATCCATCACTTCAAGCTGTACACCGAGGGCTTTCACGTTCCGGCCGGCGAGGTTTACGCCGCTGTCGAGGCTCCCAAGGGCGAGTTCGGCGTCTATCTGATCGCCGACGGCAGCAACAAGCCGTACAAGTGCAAAATCCGCGCCCCGAGCTTCGCGCATCTGCAGGCGATGGATTTCCTCTCCCGCGGCCACATGCTCGCCGACGTATCGGCGATCTTGGGAAGCATCGACATCGTATTCGGCGAGGTCGACCGATGAGCGTGCGCCGCCTCGCCGAAAAGCAGCCGCCGAGCTTTGCCTTCACGCCGCAGAATCTGGAATGGGCGAAGGCGCAGATCGCCAAGTATCCGCCCGGCCGTCAGCAATCCGCTGTGATCCCGATCCTGTGGCGCGCGCAGGAGCAATCCGGCGGCTGGCTGCCGCAGAAGGCAATCGAGGCGGTGGCCGAGCTCCTCGGCATGGCGAAAATCCGCGTGCTCGAAGTGGCGACCTTCTACACGATGTTCAATCTCAGCCCCGTCGGCCGCTTCCATGTGCAATTCTGTGGCACGACGCCATGCATGTTGCGCGGCGCCGACGGGCTCAAGACGGTCTTGCATCGCATGATCGGCCACGAGAACGAGGTCAGCGCCGATGGCACGTTCTCCTGGACCGAGGTCGAGTGTCTGGGCGCCTGCGTCAACGCGCCGATGGTGCAAATCAATGCCGATTATTACGAGGACCTGACGCCGGAAACGCTGGCCCGTATCCTCAACGAACTGGCGGCGGGAAAGTCGCCGAAGCCCGGTCCGCAGATCGATCGTCACTTGTCGGCGCCGATCGGCGGCGAGATGACTTTGACCGATCCATCGCTTTATGCCGGAAACGGCAAGCATGGACAGCCCGGCGTGGCGCTCGGCGACAGCGATGCGAAGAAGCCGGGTGAAGCCGCCAACGTGCACGAGGCGGCGGTGCCAAAGCCGCCTATCGCCGATGCCACCGATCCGAGGCGCGGATAAAGCAAAATGCTGGCCGATAAGGACCGCATCTTTCGCAATCTCTACGGCCGGCACGATTGGGGCCTCGATGGCGCGCGCGCCCGTGGCGCTTGGGATGGCACCAAGGCGATTTTAGGGAAAGGCCGCGAGGCGATCGTCAACGAAATGAAAGCGTCGGGCCAGCGCGGCCGCGGCGGCGCCGGCTTTCCCACCGGGCTGAAATGGTCGTTCATGCCCAAGCAGTCCGACGGCCGGCCAAGCTACCTCGTCGTCAATGCTGACGAGTCCGAGCCCGGCACGTGCAAGGACCGCGAGATCATGCGGCACGATCCGCATCTCTTGATCGAGGGATGCCTGATCGCCGGCGCCGGCATGGGCGTGCACACTTGTTACATCTATATCCGCGGCGAATTCATCCGCGAACGCGAGCGTCTCGGAGCCGCGGTCGCGCAGGCTTACGAAGCAAAGCTCATCGGCAAGAACAACGTCCACGGCTACGACTTCGATATCATCGTTCACCACGGCGCCGGCGCCTATATCTGCGGCGAGGAGACCGCGCTGCTCGAAAGTCTCGAAGGCAAAAAGGGCATGCCCCGCCTCAAGCCGCCGTTCCCGGCAAATATGGGGCTCTATGGCTGCCCCACCACCGTCAATAACGTCGAGACCATCGCGCAAGTGCCCGACATCATGCGCCGCGGCCCGGCCTGGTTCGCCGGCATGGGCCGGGCGAACAACACCGGCACCAAGCTCTATTGCATCTCCGGCCACGTCGAGAAGCCGTGCACCGTCGAGGAGCAGATGGGCATTCCGCTGCGCGAGCTGATCGAAGCGCATGCCGGCGGCGTGCGCGGCGGCTGGAGCAATCTGCTTGCCGTGATCCCCGGCGGCTCGTCGATGCCGCTCGTGCCGGCGGGTCCCGACCAGGCCGACACGCTGCTCATGGATTTCGACGGTTGCCGCGACAAAAAATCGGCACTCGGCACCGCCGCCGTGATCGTCATGGACAAATCCGCCGACATCGTGCGGGCGATGGCGCGCATCTCTTATTTCTACAAGCATGAAAGCTGCGGCCAATGCACGCCGTGCCGCGAGGGCATGGGCTGGATGTGGCGCGTACTGACGCGCATGGCCGAAGGCCGCGCGCAAAAGCGCGAGATCAACATGCTGATGCAGGTCACCACCCAGATTGAAGGTCACACTATCTGCGCCTTCGGCGACGGCGCCGCCTGGCCGGTGCAGGGGCTGCTGCGGCATTTCCGGCCGGAGATCGAACGAAGGATCGACGAATACACGGCCAATCCGGACATCGAGGGCGTGCTCGATCCGCCGGTGCCCGAGGCGGCGGAGTGAGCATCATGAGCGAAATCCGACATCTGGCGCAGCTCAACATCGGCCGGCTGCGCTATCCGACTGACGATCCGCGCGTGGCCGACTTCATGAACAATCTTGATCTGGTGAATGGGCTGGCGGAACGCAGCAAGGGCTTCGTCTGGCGGCTCAAGGACGACAGCGGGAATGCGACCAACATTCGCCCATTCGACGATCCGAATATGGCCGTCAATATGTCGGTATGGGAAAGCGTGGAAACGCTCGAGCGTTTCGTATGGCAGACCATCCACAAGCGCTTCTACGGTCGCCGTCCGGAGTGGTTCGACAAAATCGAAGGCCCGCACTTTGTCATGTGGTGGGTGCCGGCCGGCCATCAGCCTACGGTTGCCGAGGCGAAGGAGCGGCTCGAACATCTCGCCGCCCACGGTCCATCGGACCATGCCTTCGGCTGGGAGAGCGTTCCCGCTGCGCAATTGTGGAAGACGGCGCGCTGCGGCGCACCGGACGGACAAGCCGCATGACCAAACTCGTCGTCGATGGCAAAGAGATCGACGTCCCGCCGGAGTACACGTTGCTCCAGGCCTGCGAGGCCGCGGGCGCGGAAATTCCGCGCTTCTGCTTTCAGGAGCGGCTGTCGATCGCCGGCAATTGCCGCATGTGCCTGGTCGAGCTTGCGGGTTCGCCGAAGCCGGTGGCGAGTTGCGCCTGGGGCGTGCGCGACTGTCGTCCCGGGCCGAAGGGCGAGCCGCCCGAAGTCAAAACCCGCTCGCCGATGGTGCGCAAGGCGCGCGAAGGCGTGATGGAGTTT
>Ga0116221_1000523_pt1 | contig 25900 bp, 23 predicted proteins | sample Sb_taG_5_FD_88965 | JGI IMG/M metagenome (GOLD analysis project Ga0116221, IMG submission 88965) | Peat soil microbial communities from Weissenstadt, Germany - Sb_50d_8_FC metaG | ecosystem: Environmental > Terrestrial > Soil > Wetlands > Peat | place: Germany: Weissenstadt | collected 2010-09-21 | reverse complement strand
GTCCAACGTCCGCACCGCACCGTGGCATGTCGCCACCGAGCCACGGCCGCGTTCAACATCGGTCTCGACGTCCTTCTCCGCACGGACCGCGCCCGGTCCGCGTCAGCACCGCCTGTGGGATGGCGCTGACTCCATTGTTTATCTCTGGGCCGCGCCCGGTCCAGAGATAAACAATGGATAGGAATATCTTGCTTCTCAAAACCGGTGTGGGGTTGCGTTAGATGCAGGACTGGCATCAGTCGGCGCTCCGCAGAACAAATGCCAACAGAATGTAATCTACAATCAAGCATTGACACACTATTCGTTTCTCGAACTCGTCCGTCCCCCTGTCCCAGCTGTTCCCAGCTCCGTGCGCAAGTCCGACTACAGCCGGCACGCCGACGCTCTGCGGGCAGGATGGTGTGGTGCGCACGGTGCTGCCAGCGTGGGGTCAGCGACTGGTGATCGAGCCGCTGGACGGCGGTAACCGCAACACGGTGCTGGAGCTACGCCGCGGCCAAGGAGCGGCTGGTCGCCCGCCAGTCTCGGCGCCGGCCCGCCAGCCTTGACTGGGAGATCGATCTGCTCGGCTACCTGGCCGGTGCGGGCCTCCCGGTTTCCGGCGATCATCCCGGCATCCGATGGCCGCCCTCACATCGACGGGGTGGTCGTTCAGTCCTGGCTCGACGGTACGCCGCCACAAGCGCGCGACTGGCCCACCGCGGCCGCGACGCTGCGCCGCCTCCACACGGTCGCTGCAGGATGGCCGCAACGCCCCGGCTCGGCGTCCACACGCGTGTTGCTCACCCGTCGATCGTGGCGGCGATGTGGACCTGTCGCTGACGCCACCGGAGGCGGCAACCGCCTGCCGCCTGGCCTGGCCGCGCCTGGCTGGTTCTGCGAAGGCCGTCGTGCACGGAGATCCGCGACCATCCAACATCCGCGTCGCTAGCGACGGGTCCGGGACTGCTCGACTGGTACGAAGCCGGGGTCGACAACGCCGATCTGGACCTGGCCGACTTGCCGATACGCTCGTGCGCACGCAGCCAGCTCGCCGGCTGCGCGGCGGACAGCATTCGTTCGGCTAAGAAACTTCCGCGAGTGGCCAGTGACTCACGCGGCTGAATCACGAGCTGGTTCGTCCGCACGATCCATTCCACACAGCTATTCGAGATCATTTGGCCAGCGCTCGGGCGCAACGTAACGTTATCAGTCATCGACACGCAGTTGACGGCGCGTGTCGAAGCAGCAGACGGCAGCAGCCGTCGGGCACGAAAACAGGGCGGGTCAATGGGCTTATTCGGGCGTCATAACAGGGCCAAAGAGCAGGAAGCGATGCCATCGGCGCCGCTGCCCCATGCTGAGCTCGGAACTGTGTGGTTGCCGGGCAGCCTCGAAGTCGCGGTCGCTGGCGAGACGTATCACTCCGAAGCCATCTTGGCGGCACAGCTGAGCGGGCCGCCCGGTCACATGCTTACCGCGGTTCTCGTGCCCCAGCCCGCCAACGAGCATGACTCCCACGCCGTAGCCGTCTACGTGCAGAATCAGCACGTCGGTTTCTTGCCGCGAGCGGTCGCGCAGCAGGTGCAGGCGGCCCTGCTGGCATTCGCCAGGGCGCATGCTGGGGCCCTAGTGTCGTGCCCGGCGGAGATCCGGATGCACGACATCGGCCCGCAGGTGATCCTGCTGCTCGATCCCAGCCCGCTCAGCGTCGCCCCGAGCGCGTTCGTAATTGTCCCGGATCTCGATGTTACTCTGGCGGGTTTGCTCTCTAGGCTCGACGAGTCGGCGCCCGCTCTGAGTGGAACTGACGCTCAGGCAAGAGCCGCGCTGGCCGCAGCTGAGCAGGCCAGAGCAGAAACGGATGCTGACTACGAGCGCAGCCCTCAGGACTGGCCTCGCGTTGAAGCCGTGTTCCGCAGCGTCGCCGGTCGGCTCGCGCGTGCAGGTGATCCGCTGATCTCGGCCGCGTGGCTGGGAGTTGCTCGCGCGACTCGCTACCAGCGCGGCCGCCGCGACGACACGCTGACCGCCTTGGTCGAGGCGCTGTTCTGGGACCGTCTCGCAGTGGACGCATGGGCAGATCTCGTCGAACTCGCCTCTTCCGCTCCCCACATTCCCACCCTGGTGGCCCTTGTTGCGCGAATGCCCTTCGAGGCCAGGCCCGGCGTGCTTCCCCAGCTACTGGCCATCTCCTACGGACGGGACAGGCTCGGCAGGATGACTCCCGCTACCGGCCAACTGCTGAGAGATGAGCTGCTGAAGCTGGCCGAGACTCAGGGTGACATGGCGAGCATCGCGTTCCTGGCAGGGCACGATGGCCTGATGGCTGAGAAGGCCGGCAATCTGATCACGGCCGTCGCCTGCTGGCGAGCAGCGGTACTCGCCGGAACCACGGACCAGACCGTCGCCGATAGGTTCAGCATCTGGCTATCCAAACAGCACGAATATGCAGAAGCCGCCCACGTCCTGCGCCAAGCCCTCGCCGCCTCCCCGCGATCCACGGCCACGCGCGAGCGACTGCAACACCGCTTGACGCGCTGCGAGCACGCACTCGCCAAGCAAGGCGGCCAACCCTCGGAATCGCACCAACCCTGAGCGCCTGGCTTGCAGGACAGCAAGGCGTCATCAGCCGACGGTTTTACAGGCCATGACAGCCGAATGCTGTCCTGGCAGCTTGACCTGGCAGGACACCGCCGGTCGCGCACTGTCGCCCAGGTAGCGTCCCGCGCATATCCCACAGCGGCTGGATCAGATCGCGCGGCGGGTCGAAGCCGCCGCGCGCGGCCTAGGCCGTGGACGCATGACCGCGGTTCTGCCGCAAGGGCGCGGCCATGGATCTCCGGTCTGGCGCCCCTTGTCCGCCTGCCGACGAGGACCTTAGCCCCGCGAGGATCGGCGACGGCGACCGCTTAGCTGGACTCAGGGCTTGGCCGCCGCCTGGCGTCCGTCGGCCCGCACCAGGTCTCTGGGCATCGAGTAGTCACTTCGAGTTATCCTAGATGAATACAAGTGTCTACAGGAGGATATTTTGAGCATCGATCCCAGCGACCTGATCGACGCCACCAGCGTGGCCAAGATCCTCGGTCTCGCGAATCGCACTTCGGTAAGCGTCTATCAGCGGAGGTATCCGGCAATGCCGCGCTCTGTGGTTGATCTTGGACGTGGGCGGACAAAGCTGTGGTCAAGGACGGCTGTAGCCTCATGGGCCTTGTCAGCAGACGTACGCTCGCCGCAGGCGATCTGCAGTGCCGAACTTGCGCAACTCGCGCCGCAAGGTGAACCGCTCGCACAGGGCATCTTCCGGAGCGCGTACACGTCAGCACGTCAGCACGCCCTCGCAGGAGGCAGCAAGCCGCGGGAAGTCGCCCGTTCAAGACGAGCTGCCTATCAGCTAGCGCTCGACCACGCCCTCCAGGTCGATCCGGCCTTCCGAGTCGCAATGCCCGACCGCTGGCTTGACGAGGCGTGACTCTCCAGTGAGTTGACATCGGAAATTGAGTCGCAGAAGGCTCCCAAGATTCCGATCGGTCCACGTCGGATTTCGGTCGAACTGGTCGTGGATGCCCCGAGGTGCCCGTCATGCCAGCGAAACTGACCCGTAAACGAGCAAGACCCAGGTCCGGGACACTGCCTCCCGCCTTCCTGAAGATCGATATCTTCCGTCGAGTCCTGGAGTACTACAAAGGGAATAATCTCCCGGAGCTCCGGTTCCTGGCAAATACTCTCCAGACGACGTTCGGTTTGGACCCCGCCTTTCACGACGAGTTTCTGGACCTCTTTGATAAGAATTGTCGTTTCGTTGGGATCGGCGCAGACTACACGCCGGGCGAAAATCGGGGACGTCAGTTCTCTGACAAGGCCAAGCCCGCCGGGAAAAGTGCGGTCATCTTGGCGGAACCTTCCACGCCAGCTCCGGGCGCGCCCGTGTGCTTCATAATCATGCCGTTCACCGAACGTGATGAGCGTCACCTAGCTGGATTCTTTGAGGAAGTGCTAATTAATCTCTTCACCCCGGCCGCTATCGCCGCCGGGTTCGAGGTGCGGACCGCTAAGCGTCATGGATCGGATGTCATTCAGTCTACGATCGTCAATGAGTTGCTCGAGGCGGACCTAGTGCTCGCCGATCTAACAGAGCACAATCCTAATGTTCTGTTCGAACTGGGCATGCGGATGGCCCAAGATAAGCCAGGGCGATCCGCAAAGTCGTTTGTGCTGTTCACGATGCATTTTCGGGGCTCGGCCGCAGGCCGAGGATGGTCAGGAGCAGGCGAGGGTCGTGTCTGATGCGGCGGATGGTGGCGGCGATTTTCGTGTATCCGGCTTGTCGTATTAGTCCTATTGTCAGGTTACGGAGAGTCGCCATTATCCTGGGTCGCGAGCCAGTCCTGATATGGGACGAGTCCTCACCGAACGTGACATCACGGACCCAATGGATCTTGTTCTCTATGCACCAGTGGCCGCGGACGTAACCGGCCAGGTGCTCAGGTGCGGCCTCGCGGGCTGACAAGCTGGTGATGCACAGCGCTGCCACCGCCGTCTTGACCTCGATGGTCTTGTACTTGCGGCTGTTCTTCTTGCGCTTGCGGACCTTGCGGGTGACGTGCCTTTCGATCAGGAACACCTGGCGGACGTGCGGGAACAGGGCCTTGACGTGGTCGGGGGCATCGATGACCTGGATGGTGCGCCGTTCCCGGCGCCCGTGCCCGGTCTGGCTGGCCGTGTGGCTGACCGGGACCTTTGCCCAGTCCAGGGCGTCGAGGGCATCGAAGAGCTTCGGGGTGTTGCACTTCACGGTCATCACGTAGTGCGCCATCAGCTCTTCGCCGATGAAGGTGGCATGGGCGCGGACGGTGTGGCCGGCGTCGATGGTGATCACGTGCCCGGCCAGCGGGACGCGCTCGTTCAGCTCGCGCAGCAGCGGCGCGAATTCGGGCACCTCATTGGTCTTGGGACCGATGAGCCGCTCGGCGATCACCGCGCAGCTGCCGTGGGTGGCGGCGGCCAGCAGGTAGGGCACGAGGCCCTCGGCGCCGACGGCGCCGCGGACCGCCTTGCCGTCCACGGAGATCGCCGGCAGCCAGTCCGGGCCCGCGACGGGGAAGACCGCCGGGGCGGGCAGGGCACGGCGGGCCAGGTAGGTGCCGGCATGATCGGCTAGCTGCTGGGCGCCGATCTCGGTGAAGACCCGCACGACCGTGTCCGGGTGCGGCGGCGTGAGGACCCCCAGGGCGTTGCGGCGGCACCCGAGCACGGCCAGGATTTCCTGACCAGCGGCACTCACCCAGGCGGTGACGTCCGCCAGGGAAGTGCACCCGCACAGCACCGCCGCCGTGCACATCGCCAGGATGCCCGCCAGGGAATGCCTGGTCCCCCGCCGGTCACGCGGATCCGGGATCAGCGCGAAGCACTCCAGCAGGCCGCCGCCGCTGGCGGCGTGCAGGCTGGCGGCGTGCGCGGCCAGCTCCTCCAGCGCGGCACCAGCGGCTGACACCGGCGCTGCGTCCATGGCAGACTGGGCAGGCAACGGAGCCCCCTGGACTAGAGATCTTCGACAATCCCTTGTCCTAGCCGGGGCTCCGCTGCGCGCCGGCGCACGACACGCGCGAGCACGGCAACGTGATCATTCCGGTACGATCCGGCACCGCTGGCGCGACTACCCGCCGTTACAGCCCCGCCCGGATGCCGTCCAACCCGGCAGCCCGCGACCACTACGATACGTGACCGAAGTCGGCTGCGGCTGGCGTCACATCACGGTCATCGCACCTCAGGCACTCAACCCGCCAAGATCAGGCCGCATCACTCCAGTCTGGAGCTGACCTGGGAGGACGACTTTGCGCGTCACCCTGAAGATAAGCCCGTCGTACTAGTGCGGGCGAAGGGCACTGGTGCTATCTTTGACGTGGATAATATGCTGCGCGTGGAAGAATACAGCCCCAGCTTGTGGAAGAGCACGATCGAAAAGGATGTTCCGCGCCTAACCGAGCACATCATTGGAGCGTGGGAGAATAGGGAGTCCATGCCCACGTTCATGAAGATTCTTCGACCTCAGGGTTGATGTCCACTCTCCGCTGCCTCTCCTCGCAGTTGCCAATCCTCGGGAGTGCTCGCCGTGTCAATAGTGGGCGTAAGCCTATCGCGTGTGACGGCCCACGGAACCATTGACGCGGTGGCCGCGAGTGGAGAGTCAGAAGCGAGGACGACGGGCTTTGCGCAGGCTTTGCGCAGTGCTGGCTTCGTTGTGAGAGGATTTGATCCCCGGGTTCCGCGGCGTGGCCCGGCGTGCGCTGGGCGGGCCTGCCAAGGCTGAGCCCAGCGCTGAGGGCGGGCTGGCGGCGCCGCGCACGGCGCCGCCTTGATCCATGCGCGGCGTATTTCGGCAGCGCATGGACTTTGGCTGCTGCTGACTTGCGCACTGTGGCTCGCACAAGCGCGCACATAGATACGCTCGCCAGTCATGAATACTGGCGGCCGTTCGGCTGGCGTGCTGTACGGGGTTGTGTGCGCTGCTCCAGCCGCATCGAATGTTGGCGATTTCGTCCAGCTGGCGCTGCAGGCAGGCTGGCTGGTCCGGGTGATCACGACGCCAATGGGCAGGCGGTTCGTCGACGCCGATGAGCTGGCGGAACTGTCTGGTGACCGGGTGCGGACGGACTTCCGGATGCCAGACGAGGCTGATGAGCTGCAGGCGGCTGACGCGGTCGTCGTGGCCCCCGCAACGTTCAACACGGTGAACAAGTGGGCGGCGGGCGTCGCTGACACGTTCGCGGCCGCGCTGCTGTGCGAGCTGGCCGGACTGGGTGTGCCGATCGTGGCTGTTCCCCAGGTGAAGGATGCGCTGGCTAAGCATCCTGCTTTCGGTCGGAGTCTGGAAGTACTGCGCGGGATGGGGGTGCGGGTGCTGTTCGATCCGCAGGCGCCTCCGCAGTCACGCATGCCAGACTGGCCGAGGGTACTTGAAGAATTGCACGATGTAACTCTAGGCCCGGCGGGCGGGAGGGACTGAGATGGATGGCTTGGGGCGCGGGCAGCGGATCGCGAGGGCGCGCCGCCGCCGTGGGCTGTCCCAGGCGGCGCTAGCTGGGTTAGTCGGCCGATCGGAGAGCTGGCTGTCCCAGGTCGAGCGCGGCCTGCGCGAGGTCGACAGCCACACTGTGCTCATGTCGCTGGCCGATATCTTGCGGGTGGAGGTCACCGACCTGACCGGGGACGAGACGAGAGATCCCCAGGCGTCGCGATATGCGGCGGCGCGGGAGATCGAGCGCGCCATGATGGCGTATGACTCGCTCGAGTCGGTGATCGGCGCTGGCGCGCCGGTTCGCGAGCCGGATCTGGGGAGGCTACGGCTGGCTGTTGAGCGGGTGAACCGGGCCTATCAGGCCGCCCGGTATAACGAAGCGGGCCGGATGCTGCCCGGCCTGATCCGCAGCGTGGAGACCGCCGCGCGGACCTGCCCCAGCCGGCATGCGGTCGCGGTGGGCGTGCTGCGGTGCCAGGTGTACCAGGCCACGGTGGCGGTGCTGAGCCGGGTGGGCGAGACCGGGCTGGCGTGGACCGCCGGGGACAGGTCGGTCACTGCCGCCGAGCATGCAGACGCCGGGCTGCTCGCTGCGGTGTCGGCGTTCCGGCTGGCGCATGTGTTCATCGGGCGCAAGCATGCATCGCAGGCCCGCGACCTGGTAGCTGGTGCGGCGAGTGCGTTGCAGCGCTCGGGTACGCATGCCGATCCAGCGCACCTGTCTGTCCTCGGGGCGCTTCACCTGGCCGATGCACTCGCTGCCGCGCACGATTCCGACCGCAGTGCCGCCAACCGGTCCCTCCTGTCAGCCCGGCATGTCGCTGAGCGGATCGGCCAGGACCGCAATGATCACTGGACCGCGTTCGGCCCCACCAACGTCCGTATCCACGAGATCTCGACTGCCGTAGCAGCCGGTGACGCCAGTACAGCGGTCGAGATCGGAGAGTCACTCGACCTGCAGCACCTGCCACCAGGTCTTGGCGGCCGTCGAAGCCAGGTAAGCCTGAGCCTGGCCCGTGCCTACGCCCAGCAGCGCCGCGACGCGGCCGCCGTCAACATGCTCCTGACCGCCGAGCAGGCCGCCCCGCAACTCGTGCGCTATGACAACGCCACTCACGATCTGCTGGCTCTGCTGCTGCGCAGGGAGCATCGGGCCAGCACGCCGCAGTTGCGCCCACTGGCCCATCGAGCCGGGGTTATCTGACGAGCGACCCGCACGAACGTGCGGGTTAAACCCTCGCACCGTCCGCACGGTCAGAACGCCGCACGCTCAGCGCAGGTCGCTACGGCCTGCGAGAATACAGTTGCCCGCCGTGACAAAGCCCGCCGCGCTCATGACCCGCCCCAGAAGACGGACGTTTCCCGGACGGCCGGACCAAGTCGCCCAGGCACGCGACTTTGCCAGACGAGCCCTCGGAGCGTGTCCTGTGCAGGACGAGGCGATATTGCTCGTGAGTGAGTTAGCCACCAATGCGCTAGAGCACACCGCGAGCGGACGGGGCGGTTACTTCGACGTGACCGTCCTTGGGGGCGAGGCCTCCGTCCTGATCGCGGTCACCGATAACGGATCGGACAAGGAGCCTGCGCAGGTCGAGCTGAACCCGGAAGCCGAGACCGGCCGGGGCCTGGGCCTGCTGGAACTCATCGCGGAACGATGGGGCAACTGCGTTTGCCGTCACGGCCGCACCGTCTGGTTCGAGCTGCGCTGGCAGACTGCGGAGATCGTTGCACCCCCGAACGGCCCGCGATGCCCCGTGGCCGACAGCGCCGCCGTCAGCCTTGACCTGCCCGGCTCCTGATCTTGGCCAAGGCATCGAGGGCGGTGTCGTCGGCGTCGGGCAAGGTGTGCAGGTACCGCTCGGTGGTGCGCAGGCTGCCATGACCGAGTCGCTGCCGCACGACCTGGAGGTCGGCGCCGCCGGCGAGCAGCCAGGAGGCATGCGCGTGGCGCATGTCGTGCATTCGTACCTTGATCTCCAGCCCGGCCGTTTCGAGCGCGGGCAGCCAGACGCTGGTGCGGAACCAGCCTCTCGGCAGGTGCCCGTCGGTGTCCACCGACCTGGCACGTCGCGGGTCATCCTTGCCGTCGGCGCGCCGCTCGGACCGGTAACGAGCGTAGGCACCACGGCAGTAGTCGCACCGGCACCGCCCGAGCGAGTAGCCGGTCATCGTCCCGTGCTGGTAGCGGCTACCTCTCGCGTTCGGCCCCGTCCGGCCGAGACTGGCTGGGTCGGTGACGAGCTTCAGCTTGCGGACGTGCGGTTCGTCGGTGGCGGGAGCCTGGAAGATCAGGTCGTCCCGGCCCAGGCCATGCTCCAGCACGTGAGCCCTCAGCTTGGCGGCGATCTGAGCGCTGAGCTTGAGCCGACGGAACTCCCGGTCCTTCGGGTAGTCCTTGACCAGGAAGCGTCCGCCATCGGGATGGAACCGGGGATGCACCTCCACGACGGCACGGCTGACGGTCAGCATGCGCGAGGCGAACTCCAGATCGCCGACCTTCAGCTCGGTCAGCTCGCCCCAGCGCAGACCGCTCTCGATCGCGGTCTCGACCAGCAGCCGGAAACCTTCGGGCAGCGCGTCGTGGAGCTGGCCGAACTGCTCGGGCGTGATGATGATGCGCGGCTTGAGCGGCACCGGCGGGGTCTTGACACCCTTGCACGGATGCAGGAATGTCACCTGGTCGTTGAGCGCCGTGGTGAAGATAGCGCTGAGGATGACCTTGTTCGCGGCGATGTTGGCCGCGCTGACCTTCGCGGCCTTGAGCCCAGTCACCCACTCCCGCACGTGCTCGAGCATGATGTCGATCATTCGCATCGGCCCGAACTCCGGCATGATGTGCCGGTAAAGGGAGTAGGTGTACTTCTGCCGGGTGGTCGCCTCCATCTCGTGGTTGGGCAGCCAGCTCCCTTCCACGTACTGGCGGAAGCTCTGGCGGCCGCGGCGCGGATCGGCGACCCGCCCGAGCCCGATCGCGGCCTCGGCGCGCTGCCAGGCCCGGTCGGCGTGCCGCACGGTAGCGAAGGTGCCTGCCGACCGCTGGCGTCCCTTTAAGTCGCGGTAGAGGGCGACGTACCGGGGCTTGCCGTCCTTGCCCGCCCGCTCGCGCGAGAAACCCACCGACACCTCCCGGCAAGATCATCTGTAATCCATTTGTCATCAGATCGGCTCGGCAGCCAACGGCACCTGAAGACACCGTTACGCAGATAATGGCACATCTACCTGCGATAACAGCAACTCAGACTAACATGACCAGCCGACGAAAAGAACCAAGGCCCGCCCTGACACGGAAGAGGTCACTGGTTCAATCCCAGTACCGCCCACCAGAGTTTTCGCAGGCGAGATAGATTGGCGCTCAGGTCGGCGCCTCTTGACGGCCCGGGCTGCTAGCCAAAGTGTTAGCCATTGTCCTTCAGGCTGCCTATCCTCAAGGCTGGCCAGACGCGGTTGGGGCGAGGACGGTATCTACTGGGTTCCCAGCCGGAGCCGCTTCGTCGGCGCGATCAGCCTCGGTTTCGGGCCCGACGGCAAGCGGGTCCGCAAGGTCGTGACGGGGAAGACCGAGCAAGAGGTCAGGGACAAGCTCAAGTCGCTGCACGACGAGTTGTCGCGATCGGTCCGTTCCTCGCGCCGTTACACGATTGCCCAGGCCGTCGATGACTGGCTGGCCGACGGCCTGGACGGCCGATCCCCGGCGACGGTCGCGAAGTACCGCCATGTGCTAACTCCTGTGCTGAACGATCTCGGGAACCGGGTGCTGACCGACCTTACCGCCGGAGAGGTCAAGGCCGCACTTGGCCGGTTCGCCGCGACCCATGCGACCGAGACCACGAGCATCGCTCGGCTGGGCCTGGAGCGCGCCATCCGGCACGCGGAGGCGAACGACCTGGTGAGCCGGAACGTCGCCGCCCTGGTGGAGACGCCCAAAGGCAGAGCTGGCAGGCAGAGCAAGGCGCTGAGCGCCGCCCAGGCCGCCGCCGTGCTGCGGGCGTCGCGACAAGACCGGGCGGTGCAGGAGTTCCCTGGCTGCCCGCCACGGCCTCCGGCGCTGATGCACGCTTACATCGCGCTGTGCCTGCTGGCCGGGATCCGCACCGAAGAGGTCCGGGCGCTGCGCTGGGACCACGTCGACCTCGACGGCCGAGCCGATGCCGACCCGCCGGTCCCGCCCAGCGTCGCGGTGTGGCGCTCGGTGCGGGCGGACGGCGACACCAAGACCGAGCGATCGAGGCGCACTCTCGCGCTGCCCGCGATGGCCGTGGCCGCATTGCGGGAGCTTCGTGCGCATCAGGCCGACGACAAGAGGCAAGCCGACGGTCTGTGGCAGGAGTCCGGCCTGGTCTTCACCACCCGCACCGGCACGCCGCTGAGCGCGGGCCACGTCCGCCGGATGTTCAAGGATGTCTGCGAGCACGCCGGAATCGGTGCCGACTGGACGCCGCGCGAACTGCGGACGTCGTTCGTGTCGCTGATGAGCGAGCGCGGCGTCGCGACCGAGGAGATCGCCCGGCTGGTCGGCCACAGCTCGACTCGGGTCACCGAGACCGTGTATCGGCGCGAGTTGCGGCCGGTCATCACGACCGGCGCCGAGGTGATGGACGCCGTTTTCCAGTACCCGCAAACCGGCTAGCGTCCAGCCGGAGCTGCCGTCCAAGCTCAGGCCGACCGCAGGGCCAGGAACGACGCTAGATGTTCTCGGGTGATGATCCTGCGGCGGCCGACCTTCAGGTAGCCGAGCTTCCCAGTGCGCATCTGGTCGTAGAGCAGGTCCCGGGACAGCCCGGTGACGGTAGCGGCCTCGTCCACGGAGTAGGCGAGCCGCTGCTCCAGGAGCTCGGCGGTGCTGGCGGTGGTCATGGGCTTCTTCCTCACGTTCCGGTCTCCCGTCGGGTCCCGGCTGTGACTGCGGCGAGCCGGGGAAGCGTTCGACATCGAGTCAGCTCAATGGTGACAGTTCGGCGAAGAGGGCGCTGGTTGCAAGATCAACAAGACGGAGGCGAGGCGCATCGCGGCGCCTAGCCGGACCCGGCCGACTCCAGTGATACCGGCCGTCTCGCGTCCACGTCGATGACGACGACCGTGACGTTGTCGGGACCGCCCGCGTCATTGGCCAGCCGGATGAGCTGGCCGACGGCATCGGCCGGCGCGGCCGCGGTGGCGAGCACGTCGCGGATCGTGGCGCCCGGGACCGTGCCTGCGAGTCCGTCAGTGCACAGCAGGTACCGGTCGCAGGGCAAGGCTTGGCGCAACGTAAGGTCCGGGGACCGGTCAAGACGGCCGTCCAGGTAGCGAGCCATCATCGCGGCGACCCAGCCGGGGTTGCCTGCTGTCAGGTTGCCGATCACGTGGTCCTCGGTGAGCCGACTGAGCCTCCCGGCGCGCAGCAGGTAAGCCCGGGAGTCCCCGATGTTCGCGACCGCGACACGGTCGCCTGAGGCGGGCATGAGGATGGCGGTCAGAGTGGTGCCCATGCCGCGCAGCGCGGCATCCGCAGTGATCATGTCGGCGAGCCGACGGCTGGCTGCCTGGATGGCGCTGGCGAGGCTGGTGAGCGGGTCAGCGGCGGCCGGTTCGGTGTCCCAGGCCTGGAAGCTGCTGATGACGGCAGCGGAGGCGACTTCCCCGGCAGGATGGCCGCCGAGGCCGTCGGCGACGACATGCAGCCACCGCCCGGTGTAGACCGCGTCCTCGTTCTTGCGCCGCACGTGCCCGGTGTGCGAGCCGGCGGCGGCCGTCCACGCCAGCGGCCCTCCCGTCAAGGCGCCTCGCCTGCATCCGGGTCGTCGGGCCAGGGCCATGCGGCGGACTCGTCGCGCTGGAGCACCTGCACCATCTCGACCCGGTCGCTGGGGATCACGTATTCGGTGACCTCGACCGGCTCGCCGTCCAGCGCAGACCGGCCGACCCGCACGATCTCCATCACCGGCAACGTGACCGGGATCTGCAGTTCGGCGGCCTCGCTGCTGGTCGGCATCCTGGCCCGGTGAAACTCCATCCACGACAGCGGACCGTGCCCGGCCTGCTCGATCCGGTACAGCCAGTCTCCCGGGCCCGGCGCCCGCCCGGCCACACCGGGTATGGCGGCGGCGCGGGGGTGGATCCACGAGTTGTTGATCTGGAACGGCGGCTCGGTCTCCGGCCCGGTGACCCGGTGCCGGAGCAGGACCTGGCTGCGGTCCGGGACCTTCAGCAGCCGGGCGATCCGCTGGTTCTCCAGCTTCTCGGGCCTGGCGGTCGGCGGGATGTGGTGCCGCCACACTTCCTGCCCGGACGCCGACGGGAAGCTGTAGCCCGGACCGCTGCTGGCGACGTTCCGCTTGACCAGGTTGCCGCGCATCCGGTGCGGTCGCACCATCCCGTGCCGCACGATCGTGCCTCGCCGGGGCACCGACCAGACCAGTCCTTCGGGCTCGAGAACCTCCCCGATCGCCCGCGAGATCGTGTTCTTGTCGGCGCCATACTCGGCGGCCAGGGCGTCCAAGCGCGGCAGCGTGGCACCAGGATCCCACTCGCCCGCCAGGATCCGGGCACGGAGCTGCGCGGCGATCTCGGTGTACCGCGAGTGCTGGCGAGCCACGTTCCCGACATTCTCCTAAGACATTGACAGCGCCCGCGTCGCTGCCCATCATGGACTCATTATCCTAAGACAATCGGGCGTGCTTGGCGAGAGGGGCACCGGGCAGGCCCGCCGGCTACCTGGGAGCGACTCATGCGCGCGTGCGGCGAGGACAGCTCGCACCTCACGCTCCCATCGCTGCCCGGCGCCGTGGCCTGGGCCCGCCGGCACGCCGAGTCGTCGCTGCGGGCCTGGCAGCTAGACGCGGACACAGTCGAGACAACCCGGCTCGTCGTCTCCGAACTCGTGACCAACGCGGTGCGCTGCGGGCGGGAGACCCCGCCCGCGACTGCCCCGGACGCCGCTGACCCGGCTGCGCGGGTCACTCTCGTCCTGTGGCTGCTGGACGGCCAGGTAGGGATCGAGGTCTGCGACAGCCATCCCGGATGGCCAGTCGCCGCGGCTGCCGGCCCGCACGCCGAAACCGGACGCGGCCGACCGGGGCCGAGTTCGGGGATGTGACCTGCGCCTTCTTACCTCTGCACCGGCGCCGGCTAAGCAGCCTGGGCATGCTCACCCCGGTAGAGTTCGAAGCCCGCCGCACCGCGACCATGGCATGAGAATCCAACATCCACCGAACTCTGGGCACTCCATGCCGCCACATGAACTGCGGAAGCTGAGTGCCAGTCTTGTCTGCAAACGTAGACATCGGCACGTTGTCCATGAACGTAAACACGATTAGAATGTCTATGAACACAGACACACTGATCGGGCTGCGACAGGAGCGAGTAGTGGTCGAGTACGACGTCGCGGGATGGCAGCGTTTCGGGACTGCGATTCGTGATGCCCGGCGCGCGGCCGACCTTACGCAGCGTGAGCTGTCTGAGCGAGCCGGAGTCTCCCGCGCCTGGCTGGCAAGGGTCGAGGCAGGTCACCGCCGCGCCGAGCTGGAACAGGTCTTCAGCGTCCTGTCCGCCCTCGGACTGACCATGAGCCTGCGTCCCGCGCGACGGTCGCGAGGCGAGCAGGCCGTTCGCGACGCACTGGCGAAGGTTGGACGGATGGCGTGACTGAGACGTTGCTCGTCGTTCTGCACGGCGAAGTGGTCGGTGAGTTGGAGCGTGCTACGCCGCACTCGGAGCCTATATTCCGCTACTCGACTGCCTACCTCGCGAGCGGTACCGTTCCGCTCTCGCTGCGGCTGCCGCCCCGTGCCGAGGCCTACCCGGCGAGATTGGTTACCCCGTACATCGAGGGGCTTCTCCCGGAGAATGAGGCGACTCGCAACGACTGGGCCTCCCGCCTTCGGCTGGCCAACAGTGACGCCTTCTCTCTGCTGTCCCGGATGGGCTGGGACTGCCCCGGAGCCGTCCAGTTCACTCCGCCTGACAAGATCAACACCATGCGGGCGCGCGGCAGCATGCTCCGGCCGGTCAGCGAGCGCAAGATCGGTGACCGGTTGCGAGCCCTGCGGACGGACGAGGCATCCTGGGCACTCCCGGATGAGCACTGGTCACTCGCCGGGCAACAGAGCAAGTTCGCGCTCGTCTCGCGCGACGGCCGCTGGTACCGCGCGACAGGTGCCGCCGCCACGACCCACATCCTCAAGCCGGGTATCGGGCGGCTGCGTCACCAGGCGCTTGTGGAGCACGCCACCATGCGCGCTGCGGCCCTGGCCGGGGTTGAGGTGGTGAACAGCGATTATCGCGAGTTCGACGGCGAACCGGCAATCGTCATCGAGCGATTCGACCGCCTCAATGCCGACGGCGAGGTGATCCGGCTTCACCAGGAGGACTTCTGCCAGGCAGTCGGGCGAATGCCTGCCTTCAAGTACGAGGCACCTCGCGGTCCGGGCCTGAAGGACATGAACCGCGTCATACGCTCCGCCTCAGCTGACGTGCGACGCGATGCCGAACGGCTGCTCGACTTCGTGGCGATCAACTACGTCGCCGGAGCACCAGACGGGCACTCGAAGAACATCGCGCTACTCCTCCTCCCGGACCAGGTGCGGGTCGCGCCGCTGTACGACCTGTCAAGCGCGTTCCCCTACAAGCCTAGCCGGGGCACGCTGGAAGTCGCGGTCTCCATCGGAGGTCGGCGCAAGCTCGGCGAAGTACAGCCTCGCCATTGGGCAGAAGCAGCGCGCGTACTCGGCCTGCCACCCCGGTACGTGCACGACCGCGTGTACGACCTGGCCGACCGGTTCCCGGCCGCGTTCACCTCAGCGCTCGAGGCCATCGGCACTGACGCTGCGCACGAAGTAAGGGAGCGGGCACGCGAACGTCTGGCCAGACACTGCGACCGGCTCCGCGCGCAGCTCGACTCCGGTGCCGCCGCTACGGCCTTTCGCGGCACCGCCGACTCGCCCGGCTAACCATCAGCGACGGCACCAGCAAGTGCAGGTACGACACGGTCCCGACGATCAGCGCCAACAGCGCCACGCACCTGGTCGTCGTCCACCTGGTCCACCGGTCCGGCCCTCCCGAGCGGTGAGCTACCGGCTGCCCGGGTCACCGGTGCCTCAGAGCACCAGCTCACCGGTGATAGCCGGATGTACAAGCCGCGCCCCTGGCCAGCTCGAAGCTAGGGACGGCGCACTGATTTGAGCCAAATCGGGCTTGACCTTGCCCAGAGTCGCGGTACCACCTTGTGGCCCTGATCGAGGCGTTCGGGTAGCGGGCCAGGCGGCTCCGGTCATCCCCCGGCCTCTGGTTCCAGGTCGGGCTGCGCTTGCCGTCGGGCGCGCCGACTGGCCAGCGGTTCCTGGCGGACGGCGTTGCGCCGGGCGTCGGCTTCTCGCAAGGCCTCCGCCTGGCGTCGGCGCATCAGGTCGTCGCTCTCCAGGTTTGCGTCCTCATGGGCTTGCCGCTGGCGCTCGGCGATGATGCGCCTGGCTCGTATGGCCGCTTGCAGCGCGACCTCGATGTCCGGGCGGACCTCAGTGTGGCGGCTGGCCGACGGCTCGGCGTCACCTCGCTCGGGCCATCCGGCCTGAGCCGCGATGGCTGCGGCGTGTTGCTCCTGCGGGTGCAGGGGCGGCAGGTCGATGCCGGGGTGACGGCGGCGCAGCTCGGCGTCGGCGGCCAGCGCCCGCTGCCGGGTCGGCTCGGTGACCTCGTGCCACGCCACGCGGGCTTCGGCGATCTGCTCCAGTGCTTGCCTGCGCGCACCGGCCTGCTGCGCGCGAGAGCTGAGCGCAAGCGCCTGCTGTCGGGCCAGAGACCGCTCGGCCCAGTCGCGTGGAGCGTCCGCCTGCTGCCAGGCCATGACCGCGTCGGCCCGGCAGGCGTCCTCGGCCAGGTGCGCCTCCCGGAGGTCTCCCGCCACGTACTGCGGCGCCCACGCGGCCTCCCGCTGGTAGGCGGCCCGCCGCACCAGAAGCTCATCGTCGGTGGCCGCCCGGGTTTCGCGGTCCAGCTCCGGCATGCGCAGCGCGGCGTACGCGGCGTACCAGCTTGCCCGCAGCTCGGGCGAGGCCCGCTCGGGCGCCGGCCCGATCGCGTCGGTCTCGCTGGACCAGCTGCGTTCCTCCCGGTAGGCGGCCGCGATCCCGGCCCTGCGGGTCCAGTCCGCACGCTCAACCGGATCGGCGGGTACCTCGCCGAGGATGCTCAGCGCCCACACCGGCCGATCCAGCGCGGCCTCCTGCCCCAGCACGGCGGCCCTGGCGTCCATCGCCGCCGCCAGCTCGAACGCGAACGCGCGGTTCACCGGGTCATCGATCACTGGCGTACGCGCGACGTAGCTGGGAGCGGCGACCGGCTCGGGGGTGCCGACGATCCGCTGGATGCGGCCGTGGAGCACGGCGGCGATGCTGCGCGCCCCGGCGAAGTCCCTCTTGCCGACGGCATGCCGGATCACGCCGTCGGTGTCGTGTCCGGCCAGTTCGGCCACGCGCAGCAGGCGGGCCAGTGTGCCCCGCTCGGCGTCCTCGCGGAACCGCTGCCAGTCCCCCTGCGGCAATAGAGCCCGGATCGCAACTTCGTGGCGCCGGGTCGAGCAGGCGCGGGTCAGGTCGGTCCAGACAGGCGCCAAGGTGGCGAGGCTGGCGGCGAGGTCGAGCTCGCGGCGCATCACCTCGGTGCCGGTCATGTCGCCCTGTTCGCGGTCCAGCACCCCGGCCAGCACCGCGAGGCGGTGCGGCCGCCACGCTCTGCCCGCGCCTGGGTCCGCGACGTCCGGTGAGTGACGCGGCCGCGGCGACAGGTCCGCAGCGCGGGCGCGTTCGGTGACCACGTACGCGGTGTTGCGCTGGCGACCCCGGCTGAGCCCGACGTAGAACGCTTCCCGCCCGGCGGTCTCGTCGATGATCAGGTGGGCGGTGTCCACCGTGCGGCTCTGCGCGACGTGCACGTTCCCTGCGTACGCGAGCTGGACGTGCTCTCTCAGGTAGGTCACTGGCAGCTCGAACGGCGCTGACCACGACACCTGGCCCGTCGCCGCGTCGCGGCCGGAACGGAGACGGACCACCGCCGACTGTTCTCCTGCTCGGCCGGCCCAGGCCACGAACAGCAGCACGTCCCGGTTGGCGAGCCGTCGGCCGGGCTCCCCCGCGATGATGCGCTCGTTCTGTCGGGCCGTGAGCAGGTCCCCGGGTCCGGCGAGGTTGCCGTCGGCCAGCTCGATCGCTTCGCCGGTTCCGGTCAGGCCGAGCGCGGCGAGCCGGTCTCTCGCCCTGCGGGCAAGCTCGGCGGCCTGTGCGTTCGTGGTCGCCAGCACGAGGGTGTCCTTGCCGGAAAGGTGGTCGGCCAGCCACCGCGACACCGCCTCGGCCGTCACCTGCTCTCGGGTTCCGTCCAGGATGCGGCCGCGCTGGTCGTAGTCGGCGAGCGCGCTGGTGTCGCCGTCGCGCAGCCGCAGCGAAGCGTCGGCTTCCCAGGCGTGCTCGAACCGCTGGACGGTACATAGCTGGTAGCAGCCGTGCTCGGCGGCAAGCAGCCGCATCGCCCCTCCCGCCTCCGGCGCCGACAGCTGGGCTGTGTCGCCCGTGAGCAGGATCTTCGCGCCGTGCTTGGTGGCGATCTCCTCGACGGCGGCAAGGGCGGAGGTTGTCACCATGGACGCCTCGTCGACCACGAGCAGGTCACCTGGCCGGACCGGCAGGTGCCCGCGAGTGGCGTCGCTGTCTTTGACCTTGCCCAGGAAGTCGGCCAGGTTATGGCTCTCGCTGAGGCCCTCAGTAACAAGCACGCGGGCGGCGTTGGTGGAGGTGGTCAGTCCGGTCACCCGGCCGAGCCCGGCCTGCCGCCAGATGTCGGCCAGCACGGCGACGGTCCGGGTCTTGCCGGTGCCGGCCGCGCCGACCAGGATGTCGATCGCGCGGCCGGAAGTGAGGATGCCGTAGACGGCTTGCGCCTGGTCGTCGATCAACCCTGCGCGCGACAGCGGTTCATTCGCGCCGCCTCGCACGTCCGCAGCGTCACGGCCCGTGCCGTGCGGGTTGGCGCTCGCGCCACAATGCTTCTTCGATTTGCGCAAGGTCCGCGCCCAGTGCGGCTGCCGCCCAGTCAGGCGCGACGCGCGGTGCGCCACGTTGCGCGGCCGCGCGCAGCAGGCGCGCTTCGACATCGAGCTGGCCGCGAGTGGTGTAGACCTCGGAGCCGTGGCGGCGCCACAAGCTCAGCCCGTCGCCGCGCCAGAACTTCCCCGGCACGGGGATCATCTCCGGGGCGGTGAGCTGGACGACCTGGCACCGCCCGCTCGGTGCCAGCGCCCGGTTGGCCAAATCGTCAAGCAGTGCGGTGACCTGCTGGCTGTCACGACCACCCATGCTGGCGGGCAGGTGCCGGCTGATCATCCGGATCAGGTCGTACCGCGTGAACGTTGACTTCGACCGGAGGGCGTCCGCTACCGCCGCCGTCAGAACGCGGTCGATCTGCGTGTCCGCCTCGCGCGGCGCCGCGCGAACCAGGCCGAGCCTGCCCAGCGCCGCGCCGGGTATCGTGCTCAGCGCCTGTGTCTCCGCTTGGTGCGACTGCGCCTCCCATCGCGCGAGAAGCTCGGCGCGATCCGGCACGGAATGCGCCTTGCGCTGCTGCGAGTCGAGGGTGACGAACTGCGCCATCGACCACACGGCGCGCGCACTGGGTTTCTTCTCGTGTCTGTGCTCGTATTCGTCGATGAGTTGCGCGACGCGCGGCGTGATCGCGCGCCGACGCGAAGAGAAGAGGTCGCGCAGTCCCTCCGGTATTCCGGCTATCTCCCAGCCGTTGCCGTCCGGCCGGCGAGTATCTCCACGCCGAGCCGGGCGGTCAGCTGCTCGGCGAGGACCCGCTCAGCGATCGCGCCCCCTGCAGGCCTGGCCGCGTACAGGCCCGCGCCGTCCAGTGTTCGCCATGCCATGCGCCGGCCTTCGGGGGCGAGCGGATCGTCGCGGAGCACCCGGTTCAGGATTGCGTTGTGGACGTGCAGCTGCGGGTCGCCGTCGCGGCTGGTGTGCTGGGGGAACGACGCGATCACCCACTCGTGGGCGTCCACGAAGCGGCCCGATCCCTTGCCGTGGTAGCCGGCCCGGCTGTACCCGGCCTCGCGTTGCAGGTAGTCGAGCATGGCCTGGTTGGCGGCCATGACCTCGTCCCACACGGCCTGGGCGCACTGCTCCCACATGTCCGCCTCGTCGGCTTGGCCGTTCTCGCGCGCCTGCTGCGCCTGCAGCTGCAGCGACGCATGAAGCAAGCTGACCGACTTGGGCACCGAGAACGTCACGTCGAAGAAGAACACCGGCGCCCGCCGCTCGCTCAGCGCCCGCATGATCAGCTCATCCCGGCGCTCAGGTGTCGCGTCCGGCTCGGCGGCCAGCAGGGCTTTTATCCGGCACGCGATCTTGTCGTCCAGCCCGCCAAACCCGCTCGGCGCCCGCCCGAGTGTCGCCTTGGCGTCAGGGTCGCGAGGGTCGAGGAAGGCACCGTACAGCCGCTCCATCACCGCAGCGTCCACCTCGGACCCGATCACCAAGCCGAGTTCCAGGCAGCCAGCCCCGGTCCAGATCCCCGGCGCCTCGCCGTGCTCGGCCACAGCCGACAGGTAGTAATTCTCCCGACCGGTCGCCACCGCGCGCGTCAGGTACCCAGGGTCATAGCCCGTGGATATCGTCAGCACCGTTTCTCCGAGATCATTTCCCCGCACTGAACCAGCCATCATCATTGTAATGCAAAGGTGTGAAGGAATGAGATTCAGGAATTGATGGCTGAATGAAGCTGAAAGGCTATGGAGATAGCCTGGGATAGCTCAATGTAGCTGATTGACGGCTGATGCGAATGCTGATTGGCAGGCCGATCCAGTTCGGCTATCAGCAGCGGGTCATGCCCGCAGGACCTGCAGGGGGGCCACGCTGCTGGACCGCGCTGACGTAACGTGACCAACTGCTCGGCCTACTTGTGCGCGAACGTGTAACACCAGGCGAGCGCTTCTACGGCTTCGTCTGAGATCTCCGGATGTTTCCGCGTGCAGTCTTCGGCGGCCAGCTCGCCCATGGTCACCATGTCGGGCGCGACCAGGCGGGCACCCGAGGCGAAGAGTCGTCCTCAAGCTCACGCAGCCGAGGCAGCAACTCAGCGGCGCCGAACTCACGCACCAGGCGCCCGTCATCGGGCCGCGGGCCACACCGTCTGCCCGAACCCGGTCCAGATGACCAAGGCAGTACTGAGCAGCTCGGCGTGCGGCGGGCCTTCGTCGCCCCTTCACCGGCGCCTTCCTTCGGTCAGCGCTGCCGCCCGCCTTTCGTGGGCATCTCCAGCTCGTCCAGCCACCGACAGGGCGACACGCCGTAGCTGAACGCTCGCACTACGAGCCGCCCGCTAGCCGCGAACTGACGGCAGCCGGGCTCGCGAGGTTTCAGAGATGCGCTCACTCGGATCGACGTGCTCGCCAGTGGCCGTGCGGCGCTGTATCGCCTCCAGCTCGGCCTTGAGATAGGCGTTGAACTCCCGGCGGCTGTCGCAGGCTGCCACCACGATATGCCTGCGCTCGTGACCCCGGCTCGTACCGGTAGTGGTGGACGATGTAGCGCCGCAGACTCTCCTCGTCGGGGTCAACTCGGGACACAACGCCAAGGTCGTGGTCGGAACCGCCGCTCCGGTCATCGCTCTTAGCTGTATCGTCACGTTCCGTGAGATATTGGTACAAGCGTCGGCTGGTCGGAGATGTAAACCGCGCCTAAGTATCGACATACGCGCCAAAAACCGCGCCTTATCGCTCTTTAAGACTTCATATTTCATTAACACGGGGAATCTGATCCTCCAAGCGGCAATGCTCGCCATATCTGTTGAAAGTCTCGCAGGCCAGAGGGACATTATGCCAGTGCGTGTAACACCAGTTATAGAGGTAATGAGCATCCTGTTGCTGATTTTGGCTGCCGGTAGTCTTACCATTGGGCAATTTCGCCTGAGCCGTCTACAGGAGGAAATCGACGACCAACGTTCTGATCCTCCTAGCTAAGAGAATGTCTACGTCTGCGTGCCCGCTGCGTGCCCGATAAGCCGGTTACTCACGAAGAGGCCACAGGTTGACACTTAAGCGTCAGGATCGATCCCGGTGTGCAGCACCAAAGTGCAGCAACCACGTCGGCGGCGACCGTACCCATCGACATCGATGCGAACGCCCGAGATGCCCGAACGAACCTGAACGACCCCGCCGCCAGTAGTTCGCATCGAGGCGCGGCCATAAACCTGAGCACCAAGGCTGACCACAACAAGACCCGACATGGGCCGATCCCAGCAGATGCGCGTGAAGCTCAGCCCCAGGTGAGCGATGCTGCCCGACAGTCCGGGCGTATTTTGCAAGCAGAGGGTCGCCGACGATGCGCGAGCCGCCTGCTGTTGGCGACCCGGCTCGACGGTGGCAACGGCCGGCCAGCGAGCGCCGGGCAGACAGCAGCTTGCATCCCATGGAGCGGCCGTCGCCGGGCATGCGGCCTCTTCGGGCCGACCCGGCGACGGCGACCTGTTGCGGTAGCAACGCGTGCCACCAGGCGATCTTGGTCGACATTGCCGAGTTGCGCCGTATCTAAGATCAAGGCGGCGCCGAAGGCGCCGCTGGCCCGCCGCCGGACTCTGCCTCTTCGAGGCCCGCCCGGCACGGGCGCGCTACCCCCGACAAGCTGGCTCTGAGCAGTGTGCTTGACGGCAAATACCTGTCGACATAAGCGGTGAAAAACATGGCAGGCACAATGCCGAGCTAAGCATCTAGCACAGCGATCTGTTTTACAGGTCGCAGGTCTAGTCGACGCGCCACCAGTCCGCAACATGGACTTCACTGCCCATTGTTGCCATCCGAAGTCCGTCCCCCACAAGGGCTAACGCGATGATCAGCTCAAGTGGGGGTGGGATTGCATGAGATGAAAGGCTGACATCGAGCAGCACACAAGAGAACAAATGCGCACCGGGTATGCTCGGAAAGCATCGACTGACACGCTATTCGTTCTGGGCTCGTGCCAGCTCCCGGTCCGCTGTGTTGCCTGGTTCCACTTATCAGACCGTCGACATGGGTTGGTGCAGCGACAAGCTGAAGACCCTCGCTGGAGTGTTCACCCCGGATTAGGCTGGAACTGACGCCCTGCGGGCAAGATGGCCTGGTGCACGAGGTGCTTGAGGCGTGGGGTCAGATGCGGGTACTCGGCCCGCTTGGCGGCGGGAACCGCAACGCGGTGCTGGAGCTGCGGCGCGGCACGGAACGGCTGGTTGCGCGCAGATCGCGGCGCTCGGCCGCCAGCCTGGACTGGGAGATCGATCTGCTGGACTACCTGGCCAGCGAAGGTTTCCGGGTCCCGGTACTGCTCCCGGCGTCCGATGGCCGGTGCCACATCGACGGTGTGGTCGTCCAGTCCTGGCTCGACGGCACGCCGCCGCAATCATCCGACTGGCCAGCCGTGGCCGCGACACTACGCCGCCTGCACGCGGCCACCACAGGATGGCCGCAACGCCCAGGCTCCGCATCAACCCGGGAACTGCTCACCGCCGACCGCGGCGGCGACGTGGACCTGTCGCTGATGCCGCCCGATGCCGTCACCGCCTGCCGCGCGGCCTGGCGACACCTGACAGGTTCGGCCGAAGCCGTCGTGCACGGCGATCCCGGACCATCGAACATCTGCATCACCAGCACCGGAGCCGGACTACTCGACTGGGACGAAGCCCGCGTCGACTATACCGACCTCGATCTCGCCCAACTGCCGGACAGCGACCTCCCGCCAGGCCGGCTCCATCTGGCCCGCACCGCCGCGACCGCCTGGGAAGCTGCCAACGGCTGGACCATCGAACCCGCATACGCCCGCCACCAGCTCGCCCTGATGCGAACGTTCGAACCAACGTAGGCTGCGCCAGCGGTTTTACAGTCGATGACCGCTCAGGTCCGGCTGCTTGCGTGACCTGCGGTTACGCCTGTAGGCGGGTCAAACCGACCACGACTTGTCCCACGTATGTCCCACGTGCCGCGACCTTCTGACAGCTCGCTGCGGCCCAAGCTGGTACGACGAGCCGATGTTCCGTATCAAGGGTCGGATGGCGAACGGTTCAGGCGGGTTCCCACCGCCAGCCGTTGTTGTCCTCGCAGATGATTCGCTCGCCGTCTCCCGCGACGCCGCTAGCGCCATGATCACTGTCGCGGCAGAATTCACCGGGCTCGTAGCAGGTTCCCTCGTTGCTGAGCGGGTAACACGATGCAGCGGTCGATGGCGCCGGGGTCGGTGATCGCGTGACGGCAGGACGGGGCCGCGGCCGGAAGGATGCCTGGCAGCCGCCTTGGCGGCCGTGGAGAAGGACGCGCACATCCACAACGACCCGGCTGCCTGGCTTCGCGCCGCCCACGCGGAACCGCAGTGTCAGCACTCCCGTGCCGCTCGCGCGGCCCGATTCGCTCTGACCGCCGGGAACCGAGGCGGTTACCAGCGCCCGCGGCTTTGTATGCACTTCTATTCCCACCGTGGTGTGATCGCGTGGGCGCCTGCTGCTGGCCCGGGCGTGACAGGCAATCCGGATCGCCGCGGACGAGGGTGTCGCCGCCGACGGGGAGGGAGTCGGAGAAGCGGACGCCGAACTGGCTGGCACGGTCGGTGGCGTGCTGCTCGCGCACCCGGCGGTAAGTGCGACTGCAGACGCTAAGACGATCATCCTCATGTTGAGCACGATACGTGAGCCTACTGCTACTCAGTGCTGCTTGGCGATGTCGAGCCCGACTTCTGCATATGACCACCTGCTTGCACTTGCAAAGATCGTGGACCTAGCGGCTTGACCTGTGCTGCCGCAGGTGAGGGCTCCTGCGGCTTGCCCGCAAGAGACCGTGGCTCACCGCTGGTCACCGTCCCATCGGGCACGCCACGGGCACGGCCGGAAGCTTGGGATGCCCTGATCCGACAAGAGCGGCGAGCCCTAGAGCGCTTCCTTATCAGGCTCTCTCGGCGGCTCGTGCTACCTGCTATCGCGCATGGCAGGAGGCGGTTGACCTGCCCGCTGATAGCCGCCAGTATCCTCGGCGGACTCATGCTTCGGGCCCGCGGCGGACACGGACCTTTCGATCTGTAGCCAGTGGAACGTTGGCCGGAACCACCGCAAGTACTCGGTGAGCCTTGGGCTTAGACCGCTGGGGTACACGCCGACCTGGCCAGCGAGGTCGCTTAGTTCATCGCCCCCGTGCTAGCGGTCTGGAGACGGCAGGCTCACTGCTCTGCCGAGGTTGGGGGCTGAGGAGGTTGTTGCCGTGCCGATCCAGCCGGTCGAGCCGCTGCTGAAGAAGTATCCGGTCGCCACCGTCGCGAGTGTCACGGCCAGCAGGCAGCACGCAAAGGGCGAGAAACGCTGCTGTGCTCGGGCCTCGTTTAGCAGGGTTTGTGCCCCGAAGATGCCTAGGAAAGCAAACTCAAGCGGATAGGTCACACTTACGAAGCCGTGGTTGCCTCCCTTCACCGCTTCCGTCAAGATCACGGACCAGGTTATCGCCGAGGTTCCTATCACCACGACCAGTGCCGCCAATGCGCCCGCGATCCGGATGCGACGGTACCGCTCGTTCTCAGCCTCCGTCTGCGGCCGGTAGATGCACCGGCAAAGCCAGGCAACCGATTGGACAACGGCTATCACCGATGCCAACAGTTCGATCATGGCGGCTGCCGGGTTCTGGAGCCATGACCACTTCATATCCACACGCTAACCGCTCGGTTCCCATTACGTCCGGATGTGTGCGGCGAGTCGTTCTCCCCGTCTTCCTCGCGGGCGCCAAGAACCAGGTGAGTGGGCGACGGGTCGAGGGTCGGCGAAGCCGATCGTATGCGACCGCCCGCAGGACCGCCCTACACGCGGTGGCCGCGATCCGGACAATCGAGAGCGAGGCAGCCGGGATGCCCCGAGCCTGCCAAGAGCTTGGCC
>Ga0116221_1000522_pt1 | contig 25920 bp, 23 predicted proteins | sample Sb_taG_5_FD_88965 | JGI IMG/M metagenome (GOLD analysis project Ga0116221, IMG submission 88965) | Peat soil microbial communities from Weissenstadt, Germany - Sb_50d_8_FC metaG | ecosystem: Environmental > Terrestrial > Soil > Wetlands > Peat | place: Germany: Weissenstadt | collected 2010-09-21 | reverse complement strand
TGAGGATGGTGCGGGCAATCGCCACGCGCTGCTTCTCGCCGCCCGAGAGCTTCAGGCCGCGCTCGCCGACAAGGGAATCGTAGCCTTGCGGCAGCGTCATGATGAAGTCGTGGATCTGGGCGGGCCGGGCAGCCTCGCGCACCTCGCGCTCGCTCGCCCCGGGGCGCCCATAGCGAATGTTGTAAGCGATCGTGTCGTTGAATAGCACGGTGTCCTGCGGCACCATGCCGATGGCAGCGCGGAGCGAGGCTTGCGTCGCATCGCTGATATTCTGTCCGTCGATCAGCACTCTCCCGCCGGTGAGCTCGTAGAAGCGGAACAGGATGCGCGAGATGGTCGATTTGCCCGCACCTGACGGCCCGACAATGGCCACCATCTTGCCCGCCGGCACCTCGAAGCTCACATGTTTCAGGATCTGCCGCTGCGGATCGTAGGCGAAAGACACGTTCTCGAACCTGATCTCGCCCTTGCTGACTCGCAGCGGCTTGGCGCCCGGACGGTCGACGATCTCCGGCGGCTCGTGCAGCAGCGTGAACATGGTCTCGATATCAATCAGGCCCTGCTTGATCTCGCGATAGACCATGCCCATGAAATTGAGCGGCAGATAGAGCTGCATCAGGATGGCGTTGATCATCACGAAACCGCCGATGGTGAGCATACCGCCGGCGACGTCGCGGGCCGCGAGCAGCATGCAGGCGACGGTCCCGAGGGTGAAGATCACCGCTTGCCCGGTATTCAGCCACCCGAGCGAGGTATAGGTGCGGATCGCCGCCCGCTCGTAGCGCGCCATGGAGGCGTCGAAGCGCCGCGCCTCGTGATCCTCATTGCCGAAATATTTCACTGTCTCGTAGTTGAGCAGGCTGTCGACGGCCTTGGCATGCGCCTCGGTGTCGGAATCGTTCATGTCACGGCGGATGGCGATGCGCAGGTCGCTCGCCCAGAAGGTGAACCAGACATAGAGGCCGACCGTGACAAGCACGACCACGACATAGATCCAGCCGAAATAATAGGCCACCATCCCTGCGATCATGGCGAGCTCGACGGCGGTCGGGATCGAGTTCAGCACCGCCATGCGCACGATGGTGTCGACCCCGGTCACGCCCCGCTCGATGACCCGGTTCAAACCTCCGGTCCGGCGCTCGAGATGGAAGCGGAGCGACAGCGCGTGCAGATGCCGGAAGGTGCGCTTGGCGAGCTCGCGCACGGCATGCTGGGCGACGGCGGTGAACCATACGTCGCGGAACTGCGCGAACACCACCATCATCACCCGGCCGACGCCATAGGCGAGGATGAGGAAGACCGGACTGGCGGCAAGGCCGATCGCCGTAATCTGCTTGCCGGTGGCCTCTCCGGTCAGCAGGTCGACGATCGCCTTGTAGGCGATCGGCACGGCGAGCGTGATGATCTTGGCGATAACGAGGGCGACAAGGGCCCAGACCACGCGCCAGCGGAGATCGGGACGGCCTGCCGGCCAGATAAAGGGTGCGAGCTCCCGCAAGACGGTGAGGTGCCCTGTCCGCGCCTGCATGAGCGCGTCGCTCCTCGTCTGCGGCAGGTCTTGCATGCTGGATCGCTTTGCTTTCAACGCGGGGTCCGCGCGGCAAAAAGGGGCAGCGTCGAGCGCTACCCCTCCCCTCACAGCATATAGTACCGCGGCGGAGCGGCCTCAAGCGCGGCCGGCGCTCCACGCGGCGCCGCGCCAGAGAAACGGATCAGCGCACAGGCATGCGGAACTTCTGCTTGGGGAAGATCAAATGTGGATTGTGAATCTTGTGGCGATTGTCGCGGACAATCGCCCGATAGTGCCAACCGCCGCCGTAATAGGATTCGGCGATCTCCCACAGCGTGTCGCCCCTGCGCACGGTGTAGACCTTGGGCCAGTGACGTTTCCGGTGCGCCGGCCGGCCACCCGTTGCCGCAGGCTTCGCCTCCTCGGCAGCCGCCATTCGAGGTGCAGGCTGGGTGCCGGGTTGAGCGGCGGGAGGCACGATCCCCGATCCGGCTGAGGGCGCCGGCGCCGATGGCGCCGGAGCCTCTGCTCGCTCCTCCGGCGGCTTCTCCATGCGCATGCGCACGATACCGATCGAAGCGCGCCCGACGACGATTCCCGTGCGCTCGTTGATCCGGTCGGCGCGGAACGCGTGCTGGCCATTTTCCAGCTTCTTTTGCGTCTCGAAGGTCCATGTGGCCCCGCTGCCGATGATCAATTGGCCAAGCGGATCCTCGTCGAGGAAGAGTAGAATCCGCGAGCCAGGGTCACCGGTGCCGGCGAGGGATATTTTGCCGGACTGAGGCCCGGTGTCCTCGTAGTCGACGCTCTTGAACACGACCGGCGGCTGCTTCGACTCGGCAGGTTCTGCCGCGCTCGGCTGCTCGGCGGTTACGGCCGGCGTGGACGGCCGCGGCGGGGCTGCCTCCGGCTGACGCGCAGCCGGTGCTTCGGACTTTGCGGCCTCCGGCTGAGACGCCTCATCTGGGTAGACCGGCTGAGGCTGCGAGGACAGACTGGGCGGCCCCGCCGTCGCGACCGACAGGGACTCCGCCGGCGAAGACGCCTCCGGCTCAGGTGGCCCGTTGCGGTACTCCGGCTCGGTTTGGGACAATGCTTGGCTTGACCCAGGGGGTGAACCCTCCGGCTGCGGCACCGCCGACTCCTCCTTGGCGGTCTCGGGCTGAGCAACCTCGCGCTCCCGCCCAATATTGACCGAGGCGCGCCCCGCCACCATGCCTGTCTTTTCGTCGAACGTGTCGGCACGGATGGTATGCTCGCCGGCTCCAAGCTTTTTCTCGATCTCGAAGGCCCAAGTGCCGTCGCTCCCGATGGTGACTCGCCCGAGCGGGTCCTCGTCAAAGAAGAAAAAAACGCTGACATTCGGATCGCCGACGCCGGAAATCGACATCTTGCCGGTGTCCGGACCGGTGTCCTGATACTCGACGTTCTTGATCCTGACCGGTGGCTTCGGCCGCTCAGCGGGCTTGGCATTCTCGTTAGGCACAACTGGCTGCGGCTGCGAGTCTAGCGCCGTGGCCCCGGACTGCTGCTCGGACTTCGCGGGCGCCTCGGTCGCCGACCGTTGTTCGCCGGACGGGACCCGGGCAGCTTCCTCTTTCTGAGGCTCGAGAGTCTTGGAGGGCTCGTTTTGGGCGACAGCTGCGCCGCTCGCCTTGCCGACGGCACCTGGCACGGATTGCTGCGCCGTCAGCGCGCGCGTCCCGTCAGGCGAAATGGCTCTTAGCGACAGCGAGTAGTCGCCAGACGGGAGCGGCTTGTCGAGGACGATGCTCCACGCCCCCTCCTGGTCGTCGGCCCTGGTCTCGGCAACAATGGTGGTCCCACTCTCCACCCGCACCGACCAACCGGGCTCGGCACGGCCTGCGATCACGCCTTCGCCACTCGGCTCGATGCGAACCACGTCGAAGCTCGGCACGGCCGTTGGCTTGAGTGGCGCGGACTCTGCGGGCTTGGCCTCGCTTTGCGGCTTCGGCTGCCCGGAAGCGGGCGACGGGCTCTCACCCGTCACGACGGAAGGAGAGGCGACATGGGGCCGGTAGAAATAGACCCCGGCCACGGCGAGGGCGATCACGCCAAGCACCGCTGCCATCAACGCGATAAATCTACTGCCCATAACGTGCTCGATCCTTTGGCGAGAGGCCCCCCTAAGGTCGCTTCCCATGCCGCCGGGACCCGGAGGCCGGGTCCAGGCTTTAAGCTCATGCCGCAACCTATCGCATCGATCAAGGCACGGCCACCCCGGGCCGGACCTGCCTTTCTTGACGCGCGCAAGCCGCCAATGCCAGATGGCGACCATGCAGAAGGCAGCGAACATCCAGAATATCTGCGTCTATTGCGGCTCAGGACCGGGCCTTAACCCCGCTTTTGTCGAGGCCGCGCGCGCTTTTGGCCGCATCCTTGCGGCAGAAGGCATCGGCCTCGTCTATGGCGGCGGCGGCCTCGGGCTGATGGGAGAGACCGCTCGCTCGGTGCTCAACCATGGCGGCCGCGTCACGGGCGTCATCCCGGACTTCTTGAGCCAGCGCGAGCACATGCTGCTGGAAGCCCAGGAGCTCATCGTGGTCGACAACATGCATGAGCGAAAGCACCTGATGTTCGTCAAGTCCGATGCCTTCGTGGCACTGTCGGGCGGGTTAGGCACGCTGGAAGAGTTCGTCGAGCAGCTTACCTGGTCGCAGCTCGAGCAGCATCAGAAGCCGATCGTGCTTGCCAATATCGATGGCTTCTGGGACCCGCTGCTCACGCTGTTCGCGCGCATGCGCAATGAGGGCTTCATCCGCCCTGGGCTCGAGCTTCACCTTCAGGTGGTCGACCGGGTGGATGCGATCATTCCCGCGATCTCGCGCGCGCTGGTCCCCCGCGCCGAGCGGGCGGAAGCCGAAGCTAAGGTCGGCGCGAAGTTCTGATCGGCGTGCACCCCTATGCTGCGGTCGCGCCGTCGCGGATCAGCTTGTAGTTGATGGAATCGAGCAACGCCTCGAAAGACGCGTCGACGATATTGGGCGACACGCCGACGGTGAACCAGCGGTTCCCCTCCCCGTCCCGGCTTTCGATAAGCACCCGCGTCGTGGCGTCAGTTCCGCCAGTCAAGATGCGCACCTTGTAATCGACGAGATCAAGGTCCGAGATGTAGCTCTGGTAGCGGCCGAGATCCTTTCGGAGCGCATTGTCCAGTGCATGTACCGGGCCGTTGCCCTCGCCGACCGAGAGCACGGTCTCCCCGTCGATACGCACCTTGACCGTCGCCTCCGACACGGTGACGAGATCGCCATCCGCATTGTGCCGGCGCTCGACCATGACGCGGAACGAGTCCACGTCGAAGAATTGCGGCACATTGCCGAGCATGCGACGGGCGAGCAGCGCGAAAGAGGCGTCCGCCGCCTCATAGGCATAGCCAGCCGCCTCGCGCTCCTTGACCTCGTCGAGCAGCCGGCCGACCCGCGGATCGTCCTTCGGCACAGCGATGCCGATGCGCTCGAGCTCGGCGAGAATGTTGGAACGGCCGGCCTGGTCGGAGACGAGCAGCCTGCGTCGGTTGCCGACGGCCTCCGGCGGCACATGCTCATAGGTGCGCGGGTCCTTCTGCACCGCCGAGACGTGGATGCCGCCTTTATGGGCGAAGGCCGACTCGCCCACGTAAGGCGCGTTCCGGTTGGGCGCGCGATTGAGGATTTCATCGAGGATGCGCGAGGCATGGGTCAGCGTCCGGAGCTTCTCAGGCGTCACCCCCGTCTCGAAGCGCTCGGCATAATCGGACTTCAGCATCAGCGTGGGGATGATGGAGGTGAGGTTGGCATTGCCGCAACGCTCGCCGAGTCCGTTCAGCGTCCCCTGGATCTGGCGGGCGCCCGCGCGCACCGCGGCGAGCGAATTGGCCACGCCATTGTCCGTGTCGTTATGGACATGGATACCGAGATGGTCACCGGGGACGTGCCTGGCCACCTCCGCCACGATGGCCTCGATCTCTTCCGGCAGCGTGCCGCCATTGGTGTCGCAGAGCACGACCCAGCGGGCGCCGAACGCATAGGCCGCCTTGACGCAGCTAAGCGCATAATCGGGGTTGGCCTTGTAGCCGTCGAAGAAATGCTCGCAGTCGAGCAACGCTTCGCGGCCCGACTCGACGACGGCGACCACCGAATCCTTGATGCCTTCGAGGTTCTCCTCAAGGCTGATCCCGAGCGCAACCTCGACGTGGAAATCCCAAGTCTTGGCGACGAGGCAGATGGCGAAGCAGTTGGCGGCAAGCACGGCCTGGAAGCCTGGATCGTTGGCGATCGAGCGGCCGGGGCGCTTGGTCATGCCGAAAGCCGTGAGCCTGGCGGAGCCGAGCGGGCGCATTTGCGCGAAGAGCCGCGTGTCGGTGGGGTTGGCACCAGGATAGCCCGCCTCGATGTAGTCGAGCCCGAGCACATCGAGCTGCTGAGCGATCAGCCATTTATCCTCAAGCGAGAAGTCGACGCCCTGGGTCTGGGCGCCGTCCCGAAGCGTGGTGTCGTAGAGAGAGAGGCGTTCGCGTGCCATGGCGTTCCTCTACACCACGCCAAAGAAGAAATGCAGCGCGAGGATCACCGCGAGCACGAGCACCGCGAGCTTGATGGCAAGATAGACGCGCCTGGAGCCCTTGAACGGCACATCCTTGAGGTACTTCATCGCGCCACCTCCCAGGTCGTGCCTTCGGCGCTGTCCTTCAGAACGATGCCCATGGCAGCAAGCTCGTCGCGGATTGAATCGGCCTCAGCGAAAACCTTAGCCTTGCGGGCCGCCAATCTTCGTTCAATCCGCGCGTTTAGCTCTTCGATACCAATCGCTTCCTCGACGAATTTCATATCGCTTGAGGAAATGAACTCGGGGCCATATTTGACCCAGGCGTTCAAAAACTCCGGTTTCTCATCGGGCTTATAGGTATCGGGCTTGTAGAGATTGATGTACGACGTAATGGAGGAGGATGTCGAGACGACGTTTGCTGATGATTCGAAAGTGAGCGCTATCGCCCTGAACTTGCTGTCGATATCCTGCTTCCGAAACTGAACAACGTACTCGCTTGAATCCGTTCCTCTCGGCAGTATCGGAAGGAGTTCACTTAGTCCCCGTTTCGATTCCAGCCGCCGATCGGCAAAAAGTCCGAGAAAGACGAGGTCTGAATAAAGTTCGTTCGCAGTTACAGGCCGTCGCGACGCGGTTTGCGCAAGATCGTGAAGATGCATTATAGCTTCCGGCGTGTTTAGGTCGTCAAGTAGCGAGCCTTCCAGTCCAGGGCTAGGCCTTACTTCGATCCTGTCATGATCAACATTGGCAGTGATTGTCTTCCAATTTCCGATGATCCCGCGCGCCTCCAACAAACCATGCAGCTTCCAATCCAGAGGCTGCCGGTAGTGGGTTAAGAGCATCAGCAGACGAATTTCGGCTCTCTCCCATTTGTGACCTTTCCAGCCTTCCAGCAGCTCATGGATGGTGACGAAGTTGCCGAGCGACTTCGCCATCTTCTCCCCCTCGACCTGGAGGAAGCCGTTATGAAGCCAGTAATTGGCCATGACCTTTGTGTCGAAGGCGCAGCGCGATTGCGCGATCTCATTCTCATGATGCGGGAAGACGAGGTCGATGCCACCGCCATGTATGTCGAAGGTTTGCCCAAGATGCGCGGCCGCCATCGCCGAGCATTCGATATGCCAGCCCGGGCGCCCCGGGCTCTCGATGCCGGCGGGTGAGGCCCAAGACGGCTCGCCGGGCTTTGACGGCTTCCACAGCACGAAATCCATCGGATCGCGCTTATAAGGCGCGACTTCAACCCTCGCGCCCGCGATCATCTCGTCGAGCGAACGGCCCGCCAGCCTGCCATAATCCGGCATCGACGGCACGCTGAACAGCACGTGGTCCTCGGCGACATAGGCATGGCCAGAGGCAATGAGCCGCTCGATCAGCTCCCGCATCTCGCCGATATGCCTGGTCGCCCGCGGCTCGACGGTCGGCGGCAGGCAACCAAGCGCGGCAACGTCCTCGTGAAACTGCTTTTCGGTTTTGGCAGTAACGATGCGAATGGCGTCGTTCAGGGGAAGCTTCGGGTATTCCTCCGCCGAGCGTGCGTTGATCTTGTCGTCGACGTCGGTGATATTGCGGACATAGGTGACGTGCTCGGGCCCGTAGAGGTGCCGCAGCAGCCGGAACAGCACGTCGAAGACGATGACGGGCCGCGCATTGCCGATATGGGCGAAGTCGTAGACCGTGGGCCCGCACACATACATGCGCACATTGCCCTTATCCAGGGGCTGAAACGGCTCCTTTTTGCGGGTAAGCGTGTTGTAGAGCCTAAGCGCCACGGACGAAGCCCCTTTGCCTTCCGGCCGGCCGGCGTTCGGTTCTTTTTGGGGAAGAGAAAGTAAAGGAACAACGACCCGGCCAGCTCTTGCTAGCCAGGAATGATGCCGCCGAAAATCATAAGGATCGGTTGCACTTGCACCATCATGGCTCGCTATATGGCGGCAAACGCCAACAGCGTCAAGCGGAGCATCTTATTGATGCCGCATTGACCCCTAAGCTTGAGCCGGCATAATGCCCCGGCGCTTTGTGCTCTGGGCCGCCATGGCCTTGGCCCGAAGGGCTCTTCGGGGATCAAGTCGGAAACGCCAGTGAACGCCCGTCACGAGCTTAGGCCCGCTTCCTTCGCGCGTAGAGTCCGCCGTCATCCTCGCTTTGCCTTGCTCGCCCTGTGCGGCATCGGCATCGCGGGGCTAGCCGGCATGGCCTTGGCACAGGACAGCGACCAGCAGATCCGTTGCATGCAGCTCCAGCAGGAACTCGCCAGCGCGCAAGGCGGCGGTGGCCGCGACGCGTTGCCCGGTATTGAGAAGCAGATTCAGGACGCCAACCGCGTCTTCCAGGGCACCCAGGCGGCCATGGAGGACGCGGGCTGCTATGAGAGCTTCTTCATCTTCGGCCGCGGTCTCGTCCGTAGCCCCAAATGCCTCAGCATGAATGACCGCGTCGAGGCCGCGCGGCGTCAGGTCGATCAGTTGCAGGACCAGCGCGGCGCGATTCTGGGGGGCGGTGGCGATCGCCGCCGGCAAGCCGATCTGCAGGACGCCCTTGCCCGCAATGGCTGCGGCCGGCAATACCAACAGCCGGTGCGTCGCGAGGGTGGCGGCGGATTATTCGGTTGGTTCCGCGGCGGCGGGCGCGAAGAGGAACAGCCCGCGCAACCGGAGGCGCCGGTCTACCGCAGCATCGATCCGAACGGCCGCTACCGGTCCGTTTGCGTCCGGACGTGCGACGGCTTCTTTTTCCCGATCAGCTATTCCACCTATGCCAGCCGCCTGGCTCAGGACGCGACGGCGTGCCAAGCGAATTGCGCGGCCCCCGCGGAACTCTACGTCTACCGCAATCCGGGCCAAGAGATTGACCAGGCCATCTCGCTCAATGGCGCCGCCTACAAGGATCTTCCCGCCGCCTTCAAATATCGCAAGGCGTACGTGAAGGGCTGCTCCTGCAAAGAAGCCGAATACAATCCGACCGAGATCGAGGCAGGCCAGCAGAAGGCCGAGGCCGCAGCGGCGGCCGGCAAGCCTGGCGCGAAAAAGAAGCCCGCGGCGCCGGCTGCCCAGGCGGCAGCCCCTGCCCCTCCGTCCGGCGGAGAACCGCCAGCGCAGCTTGATGCGCCAGCCCAGCAGGCCGCAACGCCTGCTCCGCCCGCACCCGCCGCTGCCCTGGCACAGCCCGCGCCACAAGCGGCGGTCCCGGCGCAGCAGTCAAACATCACCAAGAGTAAGACGCCCCCAGCGCCCCAATAGCGCGGATCGACCGGCCAACGGCGAGAGAGGTTTGCCCCCGGTTAGGCGCACTTGCCTTCGAGCCGCGCCATGGCGCGCGCGCGTCCGATCAGCGGTAAGAGAAGCTTAAGCTCGGGCCCATTTTCGCGGGCCGTCAGCGCGAGCCGCAAGGGCTGGAACAAGGTCTTGCTTTTGGCGCCCCTCGCTTGCTTCACCTCCGCCGACCATTTCTCCCAAGTCGAGCCATCCCAGGGCTCAGGTGGCAACAGCGCGGCCGCCTGCTTGCAAAGCGATGCATCGGCGATCACCGGCTCGAGCGGCCCGTTGACCACCTGCCACCAAAGCTTGGCGTCGGACAGAGTTGCGAGATTGGAGCGCATAGCGAGCCAGAACGCCTCGCCGCCGCCGACGCCCATCTCGGCTAATCGTTTCGCCACGGCGTCAAAGGCAAGCGCGTGCAAAAGCTTGGCGTTGAGGCCGCGGAGCTCCTGCACGTCGAACCTTGCCGGCGCGCGCGACAGCTTCCCGAATGAGAAATGGGCCACGAGCTCGTCGAGGCTCGCAAGCGGGGCAACCGGATCCGAGGTGCCGATGGTAGCGGCGTAGCTTGCCACGCCCATCGGCTCGAGCCCCTCCTCGCGCAAGGCCTCGATGGAGAGTGTCCGCTCGCGCTTGGAGAGGGCCCGCCCGTCGGCGCCGACCAGGAGGTTGTGGTGACCGAAGGCGGGCGGGTCGGCGCCAAGCGCCTCGAACAACTGAATTTGTGGCGCGGTATTGGCGACGTGATCCTCGCCGCGGATCACATGGGTGATCTCCAAGTCGATGTCGTCGGCCACGCTCGGCAGCGTGTAGAGATAGCTGCCGTCCTCGCGGACCAGGACGGGATCGGAGAGCGAGGCGGCATCGACATGCTGCTCGCCGCGCACCAAATCGTTCCAGACCACATCGCGGGTCTCGAGCAGGAAGCGCCAATGGGGCCTTCGTCCTTCTGTCTCGAGCTTTGCTCGATCAGTCTCGGATAGCTTCAGCGCGGCGCGATCGTAAACCGGCGGCCGCCCGCGCGCGAGCTGACGCTTGCGCTTCAGCTCGAGCTCGTCTTGCGTCTCGTAGGCGGGATAGAGACGGCCGCTTGCCTTCAGCCTCTCGACCGCGGCTGCATAGAGCGGGAAGCAGTCGGACTGTCTGACCTCCTGGGTCCAGTCGAGCCCGAGCCACGCAAGATCCTCGCGGATGCCGCGCGCGAATTCCTCGGTCGAACGCGCGACGTCGGTGTCGTCAAGCCGCAGCAGAAATCGTCCACCGCGCTGACGTGCAAACATCCAGTTGATGAGTGCCGTGCGGATGTTGCCGGCGTGGAGCCGCCCCGTGGGGCTCGGCGCGAAGCGGACCGTGACGGCCATGCTACAGCCGCTCGCGGAATTTGTTGGTGATGGGATAGCGGCGGTCGCGGCCGAAATTCTTGGCGGTGATCTTGACGCCGGGCGCTGCCTGCCGCCGCTTATATTCGGCGAGATAGAGCATGCGCTCCACCTTCTTCACGAGCTCGGGCGCATGTCCCCGCGCCACGATCTCCGGCACCGGCATTTCGAACTCGACCAGGCAATTGAGAATATCGTCGAGCACGTCGTAAGGCGGCAGCGTGTCCTGGTCGCGCTGATTGGCCTTCAGCTCGGCGGTAGGTGTTTTCACAATGACATTTTCTGGGATGACCGTACCTTCCGGCCCGAGGCACCCCTTCGGCCGTTCGCCATTGCGATAGCGGGCAAGCGCATAGACTTGCGTCTTGTAGAGGTCTTTGATGGGATTGAACCCGCCATTCATGTCGCCATAGAGCGTGGCGTAGCCGACCGACACCTCGGACTTGTTGCCGGTGGTGACCACCATCGGCCCGAATTTGTTGGATACCGCCATCAGCAGCGTGCCGCGCGCGCGGGACTGCAAGTTCTCCTCGGTCGTATCGGCGCCAGCGCCGTCGGACATCGCAGCCAGGCTCTTGCTCAGGCCCTCGACGGCCGGATGAATGGGCATGATGTCGTAGCGGATGCCGAGGGCCTCGGCGGTCGCGGCGGAATCGCTCAGGCTCTCATTGCTGGTGAAGACATAGGGGAGCATGACGCCGTGCACGCGAGACGCCCCCAGCGCATCCACCGCCATTGCCGCGCAGACGGCCGAATCGATGCCGCCGGAGAGTCCGAGGACCACCCCGGGAAAGCCGTTCTTCTCCACATAGTCGCGCAAGCCCGTGACACAGGCGAGGTAGCTCGCAGCCTCGCCTTGCGGGATCTCGGCGAGCTGTCCGGGTAGGCAGCGCCACCGTTCCCCGTCGCGGCGCCATTCGGATACCGTCAAGGCCTCTTCCCAGGCCGGCATCTGCACTGCGAGCCTGCCATCGGCGTCGAGCACGAAGGTAGCGCCGTCGAAGACGAGCTCGTCCTGCCCTCCGACCTGATTGATGTAAGCCAATGGCAGGCCCGTCTCGGCCACGCGCGACCGCGCGACGCTATAGCGCTGCTCTAGTTTGTCCGTCCAATAGGGCGAGCCGTTCGGCACAATCAAAAACTCGGCTCCGGCCTTGGCCAAGGTCAGACAAGCCTCTTCGCTCCAAATGTCCTCGCAGACCGGCACGCCGATCGGCAGGCCCCTCACCTCGATCGGACCCGGAAGCGGACCGGCTGCGAACACACGCTTCTCGTCGAACACGCCGTAATTGGGGAGATTGTACTTGAAGCCGACCGCCTCGATGCGGCCTTGGTCCAGCAACGCCATGGCGTTGTAGACGAACGGACCTTCCGCCCAAGGCAATCCGACCAGCACCGCAGGGCCGCCGTCGCTCGTGTCGCGGGCAAGCTCCTCGCAGGCCGCGCGCGCCGCCCGCTGCAAAGCAGGCTTCAGCACCAAATCCTCGATGGGATAACCGGTCAAAAATAGCTCGGTGAAGGCGATCAGATCGGCGCCCGCCGCCGCCGCCCGCGCCGCCCTCACCTTGCCGACGTTGCCGTCGATGTCGCCGACGACCGGATCGGCTTGCGCCAGCGCCAGCCTGAAGCTGTTTCTGATCTCTTTCGCCATGAACGGAACTTAGCGGCAGACGCGGAACTGTCCAGCGGCTGCCGTGGCTGCCGGGGAGCGTCCTCGATCCTGCAGCCTACTCTCCGGCCGCAAGCGAGAACGCGGGCTCCGGCCGTCCCTCCCGCTCCCGCTTCAGCCTTTCGGAGACGATAAAGGCGAGCTCGAGCGACTGATCGGCATTGAGCCTCGGATCGCAATGGGTGTGGTAGCGGTCAGAGAGATCCGTCTCGGTGACGGCCTTGGCGCCGCCCACGCATTCGGTGACGTTCTGGCCCGTCATCTCGACATGGATGCCGCCGGCGTGGGTGCCCTCGCTCCGATGGATGTCGAAGAATGCCTCCACCTCGCGCAGCATGAGGTCGAAAGGCCGGGTCTTGTAGCCGCCAGCGGCCTTGATGGTGTTGCCGTGCATAGGATCGCAGGCCCACACCACGCTTCTGCCTTCGCGCTCGACCGCGCGGATCAGCGAGGGCAAATGCTTGGCGACCTTGTCGGCGCCGAAGCGGCAGATGAGCGTGAGCCGCCCCGGCTCATTTGCAGGGTTGAGCGCTTCGATGAGGTGCAGCAACTCGTCGGCGCCGAGGCTCGGACCGCATTTGGCGCCGACCGGGTTCTTGATCCCACGCAGATATTCGATATGCGCATGGTCGAGCGCTCGCGTGCGGTCGCCGACCCAGAGGAAATGGCCAGAGGTCGCGTACCAGTCGCCCGAGGTCGAATCCACGCGGGTGAACGCCTGCTCGTAACCGAGCAGCAACGCCTCATGGCTGGTATAGAGGCTCGTGGTGCGAAGCTCCGGTGTCCGCTCCGGCGTCAGGCCGCAGGCGCGCATGAAGCGCAAGCTCTCGGCGATATGCTCGGCGAGCTCTTGGTAGCGATGTCCCGCGGGGCTGTCCTTGACGAAGCCGAGATTCCACTGATGCACATGATCGAGATTGGCATAGCCACCTTGCGCGAAGGCGCGCAGCAGATTGAGCGTGGCGGCGGACTGCCGATAGGCCATCAGCATGCGCTGCGGGTCGGGAACGCGTGCGGCCTCCGTGAACTCGATGCCGTTGACGATGTCGCCGCGATAGCTCGGCAGCTCCTTGCCGTTCTGCTTCTCGGTGGGCGCCGAGCGGGGCTTGGCGAACTGGCCGGCGATGCGTCCGAGCTTCACCACCGGTGAGCCTCCGGCATAGGTGAGCACCACGGCCATCTGCAACAGCACGCGGAAGAAATCGCGAATGGCATCGGCGCGGTGCTCGACGAAGCTCTCGGCGCAATCGCCGCCCTGCAACAGGAACGCCTCGCCGGCCGCCACGCGCGCGAGCTTCGCCTTCAGCTCCCGCGCTTCGCCGGCGAAAACGAGGGGCGGAAAACTCGCAAGCTGCCGCTCGACATCGGCGAGTTTCTCCGGATCTGGGTAGATCGGAGCTTGCTCAATCGGCCTAAAGCGCCAGCTGTCGGGGCTCCATCGCGCTGCCATGCAAATCTCTCCTTGGAAAGGCTGACGCTATATAGGCGCTTCGCGCGGGCGTGGCTAGCAGCGCCGTCTCGGCTCAAAGGTTGATGCCGAGTTTCGGCAGCAGCCAAACGGTGAGGAGATAGAGGGCAACGGTCAAGAGACAGCTCGCAATGATGGCGGCCCAGAACGCCACCCCGTGGCGCAACAGCGCCGGCAGCACGAGGAACAAGGGCAAGGTCGGCAGCACGAGCCAGAAGGTTCCTTGCGCAAGCGCGGCGATGCGCTCGCTGTCGCCCGTGTCTCGCCACAGCCAGAGCATCGACAGGATGGAAAGCAGGGGGAGCGACAGGATCAAGGCACCCCAGCTCGGGCTCCGGCGCGCAACCTCCGAGGCCGTGGCAATGATGATGCCGGAAAGCACGGCCTTGGCGATTAGATAGAGCATGTCCCCGTCCTCGGCGACCCGGGTGAGGATAGCACCGCCTCCACCAATTGGCAGCGGGGCCCCCCGCCCATTGCTCCTCCACACCTCCCATGCCACATAGCAGGTCGGTGCAGGGAGCAGCGCGTGAGTCCGCGACATCTGGAGCACGGCCATCACCCGCGCGAGATCGCCAAACGCCTCGAAGAGGGGCCAAAGGCGAGCTATTTGCGTGACTGGGTCTATGGCGGCATCGACGGCACCGTGACCACCTTCGCCATCATGGCCGGGGTTGTGGGAGCAAGCCTTGAAGCGCGGGTGGTGCTGATCCTGGGCGCCTGCAACCTGCTCGCCGACGGCCTTTCCATGGCAGCCGCCAATTATTCCAGCACCAAGACCGAGATCGACGAGTATGAGCATGTTCGCCGCATGGAGGAGCGCCATGTCGAGCTCGCCCCCGATGGTGAGCGTGAGGAGGTCCGGCAGATCTTCAGCGCCAAGGGATTCCATGGTCAGGTGCTCGATGACGCAGTCGAGGTGATCACCGAGCGGCGCGAGCGCTGGATCGATACCATGATGACCGAGGAGCACGGGCTGCCCCCGGTGACACGCTCCCCGGCGCGCTCGGCTTTGTTTACCTTCCTCGCTTTTGTGCTGTGCGGGAGCGTGCCGTTATTTCCCTACGCGTTGCATTTTCCCGAGCCCCTGCTCAGCTCGACACTCTTGACCGGGCTCACCTTTTTCGCCATCGGCTCGCTGCGGAGCCGCTGGTCGCCGACGCCCTGGTGGCGGGCCGGCCTGGAAACCTTTGCCATCGGAATGGTTGCAGCCCTCGTCGCCTATTTCGTCGGGGATGTGCTCCAAGGCATGGTCTAAACCTAATCCGGCTACCGCAGGTTCACGCAATCGTGCCACCATGCGCACCCATGGCCATCCGCGAACCAAGCTTCACCCTCGGCATCGAGGAGGAATATCTTCTCGTCAACCGGGAAAGCCGCGATCTCGCGCCTGAGCCTCCGCCGGCGTTGCTCGCCAAATGCGAGGAGGCGCTTCGCGGCCAGGTGAGCCCCGAGTTCCTCCGCTCGCAGATCGAAGTGGGCACGCAGGTATGCCACTCGATGCAGGAGGCCCGCGACGAGCTTGTAAGGCTGCGCAGCACCGTGGGGGCGATCGCGGGCGAGTTCGGCCTCGCCCCCATCGCCTCCTCGACACACCCCTTCGCCAAATGGTCGAGCCAGCAGCACACCGACAAGGAGCGTTACAACGTGCTGGCGGAGGACCTGCAGCAGGTGGCGCGGCGGCTCGTGATCTGCGGCATGCACGTCCATGTCGGCATCGAGGACGAAGAGTTGAGGATCGATCTGCTTGGCCAAGCCGCCTATTTCCTTCCTCATTTGCTCGCGCTGTCGACGTCGTCGCCCTTCTGGCAGGGCAATTCGACCGGGCTCAAATCCTACCGCCTCTCGGTGTTCGACGAGCTGCCGCGCACCGGCATGCCGCATCAATTCGGCAGCTATAGCGAATATGCCCGCACCATCGAGCTCTTGGTCAATGCGGGCCTCATCGAGGATGCGAGCAAGATTTGGTGGGATTTGCGCTTGAGCGCGCGCTTCCCCACGCTTGAGATGCGCGTCACCGACGTCTGCCCGTTGCTCGCGGACGGCATCACCATCGCGGCGCTGTTCCGCTGCATCTTGCGCATGCTCTATCGGCTGCGGCGGCAGAACCAACGCTGGCGCTACTACCCGCCCTTCCTGGTGCGCGAGAACCGCTGGCGCGCTCAGCGCTACGGCACCGGAGACGGCTTGGTCGATTTCGGCAAGGGCGCGGTGGTGCCTTTCGCCGAGTTGATGGAGGAGCTGTTGGAGCTGATCGCCGAGGATGCCGAGCATTTCGGCTGTACCGCTGAGGTTGCCCGCGTCCGCGACATCATCCGGGACGGCACGAGCGCCGACCGGCAGCTCGCGCGCTTCGGTGCGGTGCGAGCCCTTGGCGGCAGCGAGGCCGCAGCGCTGGTCGCCGTGGTCGACGGCATCATCGACGACACGATGCTGATGCCTTAGAGCGTCACGCCCATGCCGCCATCGATATTGAGGTGGGCGCCGGTAATGTAGGCGGCTTCGTCGGAGGCAAGGAATAGTGCGGCATTGGCAATATCCTGCGGCGTGCCGAAGCGGCGAAGCGGCGTCTGGCTCAGTAGCCCCTTGGCGATCATCGGATTGGCCGTGTACCGCCCGATCAGCGCGGTCTCCACATAGCCCGGGCAGAGCGCGTTCACCCGGATGCCGTAGGGCGCGTACTCGACCGCGAGGCTCCGCGACAGCGCCGACACCGCCCCCTTAGTCGCCGAATAGACCGACATTTGCCGCGTGTGCTTGGTGGCCATCACCGAGGACAGATTGATGATCGAGGCCTTGCCCGACGCCTTCATCAGGTCGAAAGCCTCCCGCGCGCAGCGCACGGTGCCGTCGAGATTGGTCTTCCACACGCGGTCCCAGGCGGCGTCGTCGAGATGACGGAAATCCGCGCGCTCGCCAACGCCAGCATTGTTGACGAGCACGTCGAGCCGGCCGAATCTCTCACCGAGGCTCCGCATCAGCGCCTGCACCCGGTGCGTGTCGGTGACATCGACCGTCTCGGCCTGTGCAGCTCCATTGCTCTTAGTGATGGCGTCGGCAGTCTCGCGCGCCGCATCGCCGTCGCGGTCAGCCACGACGACGCTAGCGCCCTCACGGGCGAAGGTCTCGGCGATGGCGCGCCCAATCCCGGCGCCTCCCCCCGTGACGAGCGCAATCTTGTCCTCAAGCCGCCGCATCGGACCCCGCCATGGGTGTCGGTGCTTCCCATTTATGCCGCAGCGTCACCAGCTCCTCCGCGGCGGTTGGATGCAGCGCCATGGTCGCATCGAACTGCGCCTTGGTGACGCCCAACCTCAACGCAATCGCCGCCATTTGCACGATCTCGGCGGCATCGGGCCCGAGCAAGTGACAACCGAGCACCCGGCCGGAGTCCATATCGACGACAAGCTTCATCAGCATCGTCTCGTCGCGCCCGGCGAGCGTGTATTTGAGGGGCCTGAAGCTGATCTTGTAGATGTCGACGACATGGCCCATTTCCCGCGCCGCCTCCTCGGATAGACCGACCGTGCCAATCTCCGGGTCCGAAAACACGGCGGTGGGAATCGTAGTGTGGTCGATCGGCGTGGGCTTGTCGTTGAACACGGTCTCGGCAAAGGCCGTGGCCTCGTGGATGGCGACGGGCGTCAGGTTCACCCGGTCGGTCACATCGCCGACGGCATAAATATTGTCGACCGACGAGCGGGAGTACTCGTCCACTACGACATGGCCGTTCCAGCCGCACTCGACACCCGCCGCTTGCAGCCCGAGGCCGGCCGTATTGGGAAGCCTTCCGGTGGCGGCCATCACCAGCCCGGCGTGAAGGCTATCGCCGCGCTTGAAATGCACGCGGAAGCCTCCGTCCTCCTTGTCGATGCGGCCGGTTTCCGTATCGATGCGGATATCGATCCCGCGCTTGCGCATCGCTTCGGCCAGCGCGTCACGTAAATCGCCGTCGAAGTCGCGCAAGATCTGGTTGCCGCGATGGATCACGCTGGCCTTGACGCCGAGCCCAGCGAAGATCGAGGCGAACTCCATGCCGATATAGCCGGCCCCGACAATGGCGATGCTTTCCGGCAATCGCTCGAGCTGGAAACATTCGTTGGAGCTGATGAAGTGCTCGGAGCCCGGAAGCTTTGGGATCATCGGATGGCCGCCGGTGGCGATCAGGATCGTCTTGGCGCGGATCGGCTCCTCGCGATTTGCGAGTCTCACCGTGTGGCGGTCTTCAAGAGTGGCGCGGCCGAGCATGATGTGGACGCCGGCGCGCTCGAGCGTCCGCGTATAGACGCCGTTCAACCGGTCGACCTCGCGCCTGACGTTGGTGATCAGCGTGGCCCAGTCGAAGCGCAGGTTCTGATAGGTCCATCCGAAGGCGGGAGCGTCGGCGAAGGCCGCGGCATAGCGGCTGCCATAGACCAGCAATTTCTTCGGCACGCAGCCGCGGATAACGCAGGTTCCGCCCACGCGATATTCCTCGGCGATGCCGACCTTGGCGCCGAGCTCGGCCGCAAGCCGCCCCGCGCGAACACCGCCGGAGCCCGCGCCGATCACGAACAGCTCGTAGTCAAAGCCTGCCACTGTCATGCCCCCTCACGCGCGTACAGCACCTTGACGCCCTCGTCGCTGCCGATGATCGCCAAATCGGCCACGCCGAGGAACAGTCCGTGCTCGACGACACCGGGCACCCGTTTCAGCGCGAAAGCGAGCACCTCGGGCTCGGCAATGCGGCCGAAGGCGCAATCGAGGATGAGATTGCCTTGATCGGTGAGGAAGGGCTCGCCGCTCTTGCCCTCGCGCAGCCTGATCTCCCCTTCGCACCCGGCCTGGGACGCCATGGCCTCGACCATCCGGCGCGTCGCGGCGAAGCCGAAGGGCACCACTTCCACGGGGAGCGGAAACCTTCCAAGCGTCGCCACCAATTTGCTGCCGTCGGCGATCACCGCCATCTGATCGGAGGCGGTCGCCACGATCTTCTCGCGCAACAGCGCCCCGCCGCCCCCCTTGATCAGCCGGAGCTGGTCGTCGATCTCGTCGGCGCCATCGACGGTCAGGTGCAGGCGCGGCGTCTCGTCGAGGGTGGTCAGCGGGATGCGGAGCCGCTCGGCCTGCGCGCGCGTGGCTTCGGAGGTCGGCACGCAAAGCACCTTGAGGCCGGCGGCCACTCTGCCGCCCAGCGCCTCGACGAACCGCGCCGCGGTCGATCCGGTGCCGAGCCCTAGCCACATGCCGTCGTAGACGAGATCGAGCGCGCGCAGAGCGGCGCTTTCCTTGAAATCCTCAGCGCTAGGCAACCATCCCCCTTTCGAGAGCGAAATTGGTTCCCTTGGAATGGCGATTTCGCGTCTCAACTCTTTGTCTTTGAGGCATGATCTTACCCGAAAAGTCTGCAACTTTTCGGGATCATGCTTTGGCGTCCAGGCCGCCCATGAGGACGTATTTCAATTCGACGAACTCCTCGATGCCGTGATGCGAGCCTTCGCGCCCCAGGCCAGATTCCTTGACGCCGCCAAAAGGAGCAAGCTCCGAGGAGATCATCCCCTCATTGACACCGACGATGCCATATTCCAGCGCCTCGGCCACCCGCCAGGCGCGGGCGTGATCGCGCGTAAAGAAATAGGCCGCTAACCCGTAAGGCGTGTCGTTGGCAAGCCGAACCGCCTCGTCTTCATCATGGAAGCGGAACAGCGGCGCCACGGGGCCGAACGTCTCTTCCTGTGCGAGCTGCATCGCGGGGGTGACGTCGGCCAGCACCGTGGGCTCATAGAAGGTGCCGCCAAGGGCGTGGCGCTTGCCGCCGGTCACCACGCGCGCGCCTTTAGCCACGGCGTCCTCGACATGCGCCTCGACCTTGGCCAGGGCCGCCTCGTTGATGAGCGGGCCTTGCGTGACGCCGGGCTCGGTGCCCGTTCCGACCTTCAGTTTGGCGACCTCGCGCGCGAACTTTTCGGCAAAGCGGTCATAGACGCCCTCCTGCACCAGGATGCGGTTGGCGCAAACGCAGGTCTGGCCAGAGTTGCGATATTTGGAGGCGAGCGCCCCGACGACCGCGGCGTCGAGATCGGCATCGTCGAACACGATGAAGGGCGCATTGCCGCCAAGCTCGAGCGAAAGCTTCTTCACCGTCGCGGCCGACTGCGCGATCAACAGCTTGCCGACCTCGGTCGATCCGGTGAAGGTGATCATGCGCACGAGAGGATTGGCGGTGAGCTCCACCCCGATCGCTTTCGCCTCGCCGGTGACGACATTCAGCACGCCCGGTGGCAGCCCGGCCCGCATGGCAAGCTCGGCGAGAGCGAGCGCCGAGAGCGGCGTCTCCGGCGCGGGCTTGACCACGACGGTGCAGCCCGCGGCGAGGGCCGGCGCGATCTTGCGGGTGATCATGGCGAGCGGGAAGTTCCAGGGCGTGATGGCGCCGACCACGCCGATCGGCTGCTTCATTACGAGGATGCGGCTGCTTTTCCTGTGGCTCGGAATGATCTCGCCATAGACGCGCTTCGCCTCTTCGGCGAAGAACTCGGTGAAAGAGGCGGCGTACTCGACCTCCGAGCGAGCCTCGGCGAGAGGCTTGCCCTGCTCCGAGGTCATGATTAACGCCAGATCCTGGCCGTTGGCGACCTGCAGCTCATACCACCGGCGGAGAAGAGCCGACCGCTCCTTGGCGGTTTTGGCGCTCCAAGCGGGAAAGGCCTTTGCCGCCGCCTCGATCGCGGACCGCGTCTCGGCCTGCCCGAGATTGGGCACGCGCGCAAGCAAGGTTCCGCTTGCGGGATTTCGCACCGGAAGCGGGGCGCGCCGACCCACTCTCCGCCGATCAGGCATTGCTGCTTCAGCAACGAACGATCATTGAGATCCATGATGGGAGTCGTCCTTGCCGCGAAGATCGGTCTAGCCTTGAGCGGCCGAAGGATGAGATATGCCGAGGCATTCTGCCCGGGTCAACGACCAAGCTGAGATCGGAAGCGAACGTGCCACGAGGATTCTTGCGAGACGCGACGATCGTGTTCGACCTCGACGGAACGCTCGTGGACACGGCGCCCGATCTCACCAATGCCTTGAACGACGTGCTGACCCGCCGCGGTCATGCGGCGGTATCGATAGAGACCATCAGGTCCTCGGTGGGGCTCGGTGCCAGAGCCATGATCGAGGACGGCTTGCGGCGCGCGAGGGTGAGCGACGACATCGACCAGATGCTGGCCGAGTTTCTCTTGCATTATGAAGACAACATCGCCGCCGAGAGCCGTCCCTTCCCCGGGGCAGTTGCCTCGCTTGAGTCCCTTGCCTTAGCAGGTGCGAGGCTTGCACTCTGCACCAACAAACGCGAGCGCCTCACCCGCAAGCTACTCGGCGCGCTTGGGCTCGAGCATTACTTCAAAGGCGTGGCGGGTCGGGACACCTTCGCCGTGGCCAAGCCCGACCCGGGCCACCTCACCCAAGTGATTGCGCTTGCCGGAGGCAAGCCCGCCCGCGCCGTCATGGTGGGAGATAGCGAGGTCGACATCCGCACGGCCCAGAGTGCGAGCGTGCCCGTGGTCCTGGTGAGCTTCGGCTATGCGCCGGCGCCGCTGCACGAGCTCGCGCCGGATGCCGTCATCGACCATTTCGACGAGCTCGCCCCTCAGGCCGCCGCGCTTTTGGAACGATCCTTCGCCCGCGCCAATCCGGGCTGATGCAGCTTGGGCCCGGAGTCGACGCTGACCACAGATTTGCCTTATTTCGACCGGACTGCTCTCAACGAAGAGCCATAGTCGAAGTTCAATTTTTCCCTCGCCTGAGTTCAACCGCTTAGAATTCTTTCCCAAGGAGACAGACGATGCTTAGACGTGTCGTGATCGGTGCGGCCTTGGCCTGCCTGATGGGGGGCGCCGCCTATGCCGTTGATGAGCCGGCCGAAGGCGACGATCAGTGCACCCAGCAGCTTGCAGCGGCGGAGGAAGCCGTGGAAAGCAAGCAAGAGGCCAAGCCCATGAGCGACGAGGACTTTGCGAAGGTCAATGAGCTTCTCGATCAGGCCGACGCGCAATGCACCGAGGGGAATCTCAAGGACGCGACAGCGACGCTCGCCACCGTCAGCAGCATGATCTCGAAGGCAAAATAGAATTTGGGACTGATCGGCGGCGAGGACGGCCTGCCGCCCTCTGGCTCTCGGGTGGGCTCTGCGAGCCCTTCCTTGACTTGTCTTACGACCAATCGCTAAATCCAGCTCATACCCGGGCGGGCGGTTAGCTCAGCTGGTAGAGCACTGTGTTCACATCGCAGGGGTCACTGGTTCGAGTCCAGTACCGCCCACCACATAACCATCTCTAATGGCAGATAAAATCGGGGTTGATGCTCCAGCGGCGTGCTCCACCCAATCTCCGTGTCAGCGTCGTCTCCGAAGCGAGCGACGTCCACGCCCCACACGGGGTAGTACTCAAGAGGGGCGACATCCCGGCCCACCGCTGACAGAACAAGCTGCAAGGGAATGACGGTTTCGTCGTCTGCTGTGGGGAACTGCCCGAGGACACGGACCCTCCATGCATTCGAGTTCTCTCCGTACTTCGCCTTGATGTCCTCGATGTGCCCCTGCGCCCGCGGGACATCGAGGCAGCTCACATGCATCGTGTGCCACCTGTCTCGGAGCGAGTGGTGCGTATCGTAGAAGAAGCCCGACGTTCATTGGGTCAAAACGGCTCCGCTACCTGATCCTGCGATGTCTCGATTGGAGTATCGAATGTCTTGAGTTACCCCAAGAGCAGACATCCCCGAGGGCCGCACTGATGTCGCAGAATGACCCAAAGCGGACATCGCCGTTGGGCGCGAAGGCTGCGCTGTTCGACGACAACCGGCTAACACTCCGCATAGAGCCATGCATCATGTGGGGTGATCGCAGCACTCATCCCCTCTCAAAGCCTGTCGGCCCTCGCGGACAAGAAACCAGACGACGCCGAGTGAGGCGGCAGCGTCCACCCACCACGCGCCGATGACGAGCTGTGCCACTAGCGCAGCCACCACGATGAGCGAGAGCCAACCGCATGTGATGCTTTCGACCGCGTCGGCGCGCAGTGCGCGGCTTCCGAGCGCCTCCGCCAGATGGAGCTTGCGCCGGGACAGGAAATACATGGTCGGCATCGCGAGGACACTGATCACAAGGCCGGGCAAAGAAAACTCTGCTCCCTGCTGCATCCACAATTTCCAGCCGGCGCCGCCAACGACATAAATGGCAAGCGCGCACAGCAAGGCTCCACCAATCTGGGCTGCTCTTCGTTCTGCGCTCTCGGCGAACGTCCGTCCATGTCGAAGTTCGACGGTGAGTCGCCAAACCAACACGCCCGCCGAAGCCAGCTCAATCAAACTGTCGATGCCAAAAGCGAGCAGGGTCAGGCTATCCGCCGCGACCGCCGAACCGATCGCGACCACAGCCTCTATCAACATCCAGGCGATCGTCATGTATTCGATCCTGAATGCCTCCTGGATCAGGGTAGATCGGTCGCCAATCGGGATTTCATCTTGCCTAAGGGCTCTCATGATCGATCACTAGCGCGCTCAATCCTCCTCACGGGATTGCAAAAACCGAGTGAACGCCTTTAACGTCATCTCCGAGACGTAATGCTCAATTCCCTCAGCATCAGTTTCGGCAGATTCGGCCGGAACGCCCAGCGCGACAAGGAGGCTCACGACGAGCCTGTGACGGGCTCGCATCCGTTCGGCCAGCACCTGCCCAGTTTCCGTCAAGAACACCCCCCGATAGGGCCGGGCGGTCGCCAGTCCCGCTCGCTTCAAGCGGGAGATGGTTTTGATGGCGGTGGCGTGGGAGACGCCCAAGCGGCGGGCGATGTCTGTCGGACGTGCCTCGCCGGTGCTCGTCAGCAAGTCCGCGATAAGCTCGACGTAATCTTCGAACAAGACGGTCGATTGGGCCGATCGCACCTTGTCGAAGCGGCGCGCTTGGGTCAGTTCAGCGGGGAGTTTCCCCATGGCCCCGACAAGCTCTCGTTTCGCCTTTCGCGACACCCTAGTTTCCATGGTCATCACCGGATTTTCTGGTGCAGGGAGAACACACTTCAATACTTGTGTCAAAATGTAGCCTGTTGCACGGTCTGTAGCCATTGACAATCATGGTTTGCTCAATATGCTGTAGCCTATGCAACACTTTCGTGTAGGTACTGGATATGCTGCAAAAGACCGATTCTATCGTCCGAAGAGAATCGCTGTCTGAACGGACCGTCTCTACGGCGCGCCAGGTGCTCGCCGGCCAGCGCGGGGGCATGCGCGCTTATCTCGCCTTTGCCGGCCCCGCCGTGATCGCCTCGATCGCTTATATGGACCCCGGCAATTTCGCCACCAACATCCAGGCGGGAGCGAGATATGGCTACACGCTGCTCTGGGTGGTGCTGCTCGCCAATCTCATCGCCATGCTGTTCCAGGCGCTCTCCGCCAAGCTCGGCATTGTCACCGGGCGGAACCTGGCCGAGATGTGCCGGGACGAGTTTCCGCGGCCGGTGGTGTGGGGCATGTGGGTGGTGAGCGAGGTCGCGGCCATGGCCACTGACCTCGCAGAGTTCCTCGGCGGCGCCATTGGCCTCTCGCTGCTGTTCCACATGCCGCTCTTTGCCGGCATGGTGGTTACCGCCATCGTGACCTACGGCATCCTGCTTTTTGAAGGCTCGGGCTTCCGGCCCGTCGAAATGATCATCGGCGGCTTGGTCGGCATCATCGGCCTCTGCTATCTCATCGAGATGTTCATCGCCCCGGTCGATTGGGGCGCGGCGGCGTGGCATACGGTCGTGCCGGAGCTTCCTGACGGCGAGGCGCTGCTGCTCGCGGTCGGCATCATCGGCGCAACCGTGATGCCGCATGCGATCTATCTGCATTCCGGCCTGACGCAAGGACGTACGCCGGTCCGCGACGAGAATGAGCGGCGAAAAGTCCTGCGCTTCTCCAATCAAGAGGTCATCCTGGCGCTTGTGGTTGCTGGCCTCGTCAACATGGCAATGGTGATGATGGCATCGAGCGCCTTCCATGCCGGCCATAGCGACGTGGCGGAGATCGAAACGGCTTATCACACCTTGACGCCCTTGCTCGGTATCGGGGCTGCAGGCGTGTTCCTACTGTCCCTCATAGCGTCGGGGGTGTCGAGTTCGGCGGTCGGGACCATGGCCGGTCAAATGATTATGCAGGGCTTCGTCGGCTTCCGCATCCCGATCTGGGTCCGAAGGCTCGTGACCATGCTGCCGGCCTTCGTTGTGGTCGCACTCGGCGCCAATGCCACAAGCGCGCTCGTGATCAGCCAGGTCGTGCTCTCAATCGCGCTGCCGCTGCCCATGATCGCGCTTCTGATCTTCACCAGGCGCCCCGACATCATGGGTTCGTTCGCCAACAGCCGGCTGACCAATATCGCCGCTTTGGTCGGGACGGCGCTGGTGCTCGTCTTGAATTCCATTCTGATCCTGCAGACGCTCGGCGTTACAATTCCAGGATTGTCGCCCTCATGAACAAGTATGTCACCGCGGCCGGCCCACGTCGGGACACTCCCTTGCCCGGTGATGTCCAGACTTTGCTGCACAACGTTGGGTTACGTTCGACCCGCCAGCGGATCGCCCTCGCAAGTTTGCTGCTCAGGACTGCGAATCGCCGCTTCACTACTGAAATCCTTTACGACGAAGCACATCAGAAGCACATCAAGCGTGGTGCCCTGTTTCAAGGGCCACCGTCTGCAACGCTCTCCGCCAACTCGAGCAGGCCGGCTTGCTGAGACGAGTTACGGTCCACCGGTCCAAGAAGGCTTGGTTTGTCATTTGCGAACGCGAATGCCGACATCTGCTTGAGCTAAATTCCGGGCGATGAAATGAACACCCCCAACTTTGGGTGGCGGGCATGAAGGGGTTGGTTGCTGGCATTGCTCTGTTGCTCGCGTTGACGGTCGCATGCCGCGCCGCGGATCCGTTCGGGACTTATGACTGGGCCGGTGCCTATGTAGGTGCTGAGCTCGGCTACGCTGTGGGTTCTTCCGGCTGGTCGGCCCTTCCGGCGGGCGCAGCTGCACCAGCCTTGACCGGCTCGCTTGATTTCTACAAGCCCTTCAATGCCTTCACGGGAACAGGAAGCTACTTTGA
>Ga0116221_1000510_pt1 | contig 26168 bp, 22 predicted proteins | sample Sb_taG_5_FD_88965 | JGI IMG/M metagenome (GOLD analysis project Ga0116221, IMG submission 88965) | Peat soil microbial communities from Weissenstadt, Germany - Sb_50d_8_FC metaG | ecosystem: Environmental > Terrestrial > Soil > Wetlands > Peat | place: Germany: Weissenstadt | collected 2010-09-21 | reverse complement strand
CCAAACAGCCCCTCGCCCCAGAACTGTGCCATCAGCGGCTTGTATTCGCGCAGCAGTCCGAGATTGGGAACGATCGACTCGATCGTCACCACGTAGTGACCGTTGCGGTAATTGCCGTCGATCGCCGCCTTGATGCACTGCTCGAAATAGGCGATCAGATATCGAGCATAGCCGCCGAAAACCTCGTCCCCGCCTTGCCCGCCAAGCACGACCTTCACATGCTTCGCTGCAAGTTGAGACACCATATTCTGCGGAAACGAACCGGGGCCAGCGACATGGAAATCAAGATGATAAACGATCTTCTCGATATTGTCGCGAAAGTGCTCCGCGGTGATATCGATCTGATGTAGAGTATTACCAGCGCGTTGTGCCACAACCTTGGCGTGATCGCTTTCGTCGTAGCCCGGATATTGCGTGAACTTGCCGTGGAAAGACTTGTTGTTGTCTGGACTGATCTTTGCCGCCAACAACGCCATCAAGCTCGAATCGATGCCGCCGGAAAGATAGCTACCGACGGGAACGTCGGAGCGCAAATGTACTTCAACGGAATCTTGCATCAGTTCTTGGAGCCGCCGCACAAAATAGGTCGCGGTGTGGTCGAAATCGACATTATAGTCGATGTCCCAATAGCGCTTTATCTCAACGCGGCCGTTTTCCATCGCCAGCAAGTGCCCCGGCAGAAGCTGATTGATGCCGCGAAACAAAGTTCTTTCGCCGATTGTGTATTGAAATGTCAGATATTCAGCCAGCGCGCCTGCGTCGGTTTCGATCGAGGGAAGGAAAGGCACCAGCGCTTTGGCTTCGGATGCGAAATAAAGCCGATCCGCTATTATGGCGTAATAGAAGGGCTTGATTCCAAAGCGGTCGCGCGCGCACAGCAAACGGCGTCGGCGCTGGTCCCAGAGCGCAAACGCAAACATGCCACGCAACTGAAGTAGGCAATCATCCCCGTATCGGTCGTATGCGGCGAGCACCGTCTCCGTGTCCGATCGGCTTTTGAATTGCCAACGATCGCCGAGCGTCTGCTGAAGCTCGATGTAGTTATAGACCTCACCGTTAAAGGAAATCACAGTGCCATTGTCGGCGATCATCGGTTGGGCGCCGGTCGGTGACAAATCGATTATGCTCAATCGCCGATGAGCGAGCCCGGCCACGTTACGCTGGTCAGTCCAGACACCCTCGCCGTCAGGCCCGCGATGCTGAATGAGCCGATTCATGATTTCCAGTTGGCGCTCGAGCTGCGCAATCGGCTCTGCATTTATGGAAACGATGCCAACTATTCCACACATAACCAGGTCTTCAAATTCATTTACACTTCCTGTCGATCATGCTCCCGATCAATCCTTGATCGGGCCAATTCGTGAACTATTTCTCAGCAAGAGGCTGACGTTTCTTCGAAGCAAAAGTCCGGATCCGCTTTCTGCTTACAACAACAAAACCCTGCTTCGGGTGCAGGAGCAACCAGCCAACTTTCCGGGCAGTGGGCTGCAGCTTCGCCGGAACAACCCTCAGCAAAAGCCTCTCCCTCAAACGCTGTTTTGCAGCTTCGGTTTGACGTTTCTCAAACTCGGCGGGCCCGAGCGGAAGATCGGTTGGGGTCTCGGCGAGCGCGGACCGGCGCGCGAGACGCTTCGTTCGACGGTACAGTGACGTCCGACGCAGGACGGTTTGTGACGGAACCGCGGCCTGCTTCGGAACGATCCGAATCGGATATTGCTGTTCGATAGCATCTTGGAGCAGTCGCGCGAGAGATCGGTAACCGAAATCGCCAGACCGCACGAGCCGCTCATAAGCGCGGTCGGCGAAGCCCTGGAGGTATTCGAGATCGTTTAGCCGCGAGAGCACTGCATCCGCATTGGAAAAATCCTTCTCCAGTGGGATGTAGTGTATGTCGGCTTCTATTGCGTTCGAATAGCTTCCTCGGAATAGGATCATCGGCGTCATCATTGTCGCGCTTTCAAAGATACGCGGCGAGATCTGACCGACATTAAATGGTGCTTCCATCGGATCGAGGATGTGTTTGAACTCCTGGTATGTTGGACGACGCCCGTGGGCCGCAGTGAACGCTCTTAACTCTTCTTCTAGAGAGCCGTCGAAATCGAAAACGTTGGAACCGCTCTCAGAGCCCAGCACGGTCCGGCTCGACCCAAGGAACTCGAACCAAGCATCGCCGTAGATGCGGCTCGCATCGTCCATTGCGATGTCGTACGGCACTCCGCGGGCGGCGCAAATCTCAATCATACGACGACCGATTTCAAACTTCTCGAAACCAAGGCGACCGTATCTTGCACCGATGTCGCGACCGCGATACGCGACCCAGGTCTTACGCTCAGCAAGTGGCACCACGGGCAACCGGCGTTTGGCTATGCGCTCCGGTACGTAACCAGTAAGGCCTTGGACGATTGTCAGCCCGGGTAGGTCGGATTTCGGATAGATGAGTGGCCAGAACTCCTTCTGGATGCAGGTTAGCAGGACGTGAAAACCGAGCCGACGAATAGCACTGCGCAACTTCTCCGTTTGATCGTAGTCGTCCTGCACAGCGATAATCTTGAGGCCTCGAAAATCCATCAAAGCTTTCTGATAGTCATCGCTCACATGGTCGTCAAAACAAAGTCGGGCACAATAATTCTGAAAGATTACATCATATTCATTGATGTCGAAGTCCATTCGCGCACCAAACGTGACATGGACATATTTGACTTCGTAGTCGGTAAAATTTTTTAAAGCCAATAGATAGTCGAGTGTGGTCGAAACAAACGTCCATGGCATTGAATACGCCACGAGGATGCGCTTAGGCTTGGGGCGAATCATACCAGAAGCTGAAGGATATTTTTGCTGATCGGCTTCGACTTATCAGTTTAAGTCACAGCTGGCTTCGTCGGCAGTACGACAGAATAAAACGATCGGCACAACATCGCGACTGAAGCGCTCATCAAAGACCCGCTCGCCAAATCGTTGCTTAGACGAAGGCGCATCACGCGGTCGCGCCGAATACCCCGCCCCATATACCGAGGCTGATGATCCGCCACAGCGAAAAGTCCAGCGTCTTCCTGCCGTCGAGCATCGCGTCGGCGAGCGCCTTAACTCCGTTGCGGTTGAGCAGTCCGGGATAGCGCGTCATGGTTTGCTCAATTCCGGCGCGCACGAATTCTCGCAACGGACCCCGAAACCACATTTCTTCCGGGGTTGTAAATCCCAGCTTGTCGCGTCGATCACGCACGACTTGCGGCAGAATTCCATCCATCGCCCGGCGTAAGACTCGCTTGGTATCGCCGCCCACGATCTTGTGGCAGTCGCCGAGTGCGATGGAGAACTCAACCAGCCGGTGGTCCAGAAACGGCACCCGCGCCTCGATCCCGTGCGCCATGCTGTTGCGATCCTCCCAGTGCAACAGCATCGCAAGGTTCGACGACTGGGTCAGTATGAGGCACAAGTCGCCGATGCCCGCGATCGGCGGACGTCCAATCCGCTCGCGTGCCGTGTCGAATGCGCTGCGCCCGAAATGCGGGCGCAAAGCCTCGCTGTCGAGCCATGATGGCCCGCTGACTGCCTGCCGATCGCGGCGCAGGCGGGCTACCCTTGGCAACAGAACTGGTAGCAAATAGCTTCGCACTTGATCGGCAAACGATATTCCATGCCAGCGATGCCGTTCGACCATCGCGCGCAGCAACGCGTCGAAGCGATGCTGACGGATCAGGCTAGCAAAGTAAAAGGGAAACGAGCCATGATAACCGGCCAGTTGCTCATCCGCACCCTGGCCGTCGAGCATCACCTTTAGGCCAGCCTTGCGTGCCTCTCCAAACACGCACCATTGCGCAAAGATGCTGGTACTTCCGTAGGGCTCGTCTTGGTGCCAAGTGATGCGCTCAGCCTCTGCAAAAGCATCTTCATAACGGGGATAACACCAATGCGGGATCGTCCTGCCGCACTCTACCACGGCCTCCATGAAAGGTCGTTCATTAACAGCCTCTTCGTTATAGCAGGCGCTGACAGTATGAATCCGCGCGCCGACTTTGCCCTCGTCGCGACCGCGCGCCATTAGGCAGACGATCGACGAACTATCGAGACCGCCTGAGAGGCAGGTTCCAACGGGCACGTCAGATCGCAGATGCAGCCGCACGGATTCGGTCAGCAATTCGCGAAATCGCTCGCTCGCCTCGCGCTCACCGAGATCGAGTGTGCCCGGTTCGAGAATGCCGTACCAGCGCCGCACCGATACGACCTGGCCCGGACGCCAGCTCTGCAGGTCGAGCCGGATGCTCTCGCCGCCCAGCAACTGCCGAACGCCCGCGAAGATCGTCTCGTTGGTATGATCCATGATACCGGCCGAGAGAAAATCATAGGCGCGGGCGATATTGAGTTGCGGATCGAACTGGGGCAGCCCGATGAACTGCTTGATCTCTGAAGCGAACGCCACGCCGCCTGGTGTGGCGAAGAAGTAAAGCGGCTTAATTCCGAAGCGGTCGCGCGCGGCGAACGCCAGCTGGTCTTTGGCGTCCCACAGGACGAAGGCGAACATGCCGACGAGCCGATCCAGCGCGGCCTCGCCCCACTGCACATAGGCGGCCAGCAGAACCTCGGTGTCCGAGCTGGTGCGAAAACGGTGGCCGGCCGCGGTAAGCTCGTTGCGCAGTTCGAGGTAATTATAGATCTCGCCGTTAAAGGTGATCCAGTAACGGCCGTCGGCATAGCCCATTGGCTGCGAAGCGGCTTCGGAGAGGTCGATGATGCTCAGCCGACGGTGGCCAAGCGCGACCGGCCCGGCACTGCCCTCGAACACCTGCCATCCGGCACCGTCCGGTCCGCGATGTGCGACCTTTTCGATATGCGCGCGATCAGGCGGAAAACCCACTGAGAACCAGATGCCGCACATTCCCGCGCCTATCGAAAAAGGTAATTAAACAACAACGTGTGCGCGTTTCTGACGGATTTTTGCAGAATGAACAGGATCTTCCACCTCGCAGTAAGTTAAAGGACTATCCGTTTTTCGATGAATACTACCATCGAAGCCAGACTTTCCATGGGCGCTTAGTCTTCTCTGGAACCCACTGTTTAATCTCAGGCGGTATGATCCTTATGAGCGCTCGAATACGTGCCTTAGTGAATGGGCTATGAGTGAACCGGATCACCGAACCGCGATATCTATCGAGTCCAATTCGTTCGGCCAGTCGCGCTAGATCCGCAAGCCGGCACGGCCCGTCCCCGATCCGCGGCGCTAGCGCCCGCACCATACGCTCGAATAGAAAGTCGTAATCGTAGGCACGGCAAATTTGTTCCGCAGCCTTGCACTCCTCTTCGCTGCGCGTACGCCGCGAGTGCATCCGCATTGCCGCGCAGAAAGCCTCGGCATCCGGCACAACCGTGACCGCACCGGCTACCTCGTTCAAGGACTTCATGTGGCTTGAGACCACAGGTAAGCCAGCTGCCGCCATCTCCAGTGCCTTCAGTGGGAAACCGTTATCGACAATCATTGGCAAGTCAGTTCGATATGGGATGATCCCGACATCACAACAATGGTAAAGCGCCGGCAAGTCCTCTGCCGGTATCCGCCCAAGCGCGCGAAAATTGTTTGCCTGCTGAAGCCGCCGCCAAGCCCTTTCCTGAGCGGGTGAAAGGAGAGCAGCCGGTCCGGCAAATACAAACCCCAGTTCCGCATAACTGGCCACCAGCGTTTCTATCAACTCGAAATCGAGCCGGGAGTTGATGTTGCCCGCAAATACCGCAAGCCGACGACCAGTCTGCCGCCATTCGACAAGACGCGCCGGCCATTTGCCTCGCGACGCCGCCGGCTGGTGGTATTTGGCAAAGTCGCAACCATTCGGGAGGGTCAGAAAATCGGTCCGACGCGTGTGCCTGGCTAACCCGTCGGCGACGCCGCTGCTGCAGCAGAGGACAAGGTCGCTGGCCTCAATCGCGTAACGGTAATAGTCCAGCCAATTGTCGCTGAAATGACCAAAATCAAAGTAGTTTTCGGTCGCATGAAGGACACGAGCGCGCGCAGGAAGAAGGGCAAAGGGAATGACAAGTTCCGGATCATAGGTCCAGAACAATGGGTGTTCGTGTCCACGAGCAGCCATGTGGGCGGCAATCTGTCCGGCTTGCCTCATGCCGATCGCGAGCCAATCCTCCGTATTCTGCGACTGGCCCTCGATCGAAAGCAGCTCGACATTAGCCAGCCGCTGTTCAGGAACCGCGCGGAATGATTTGCCAACCGCCATTTCAGGCTGAATGAGCACCACCGGAAGTCGCTGCGCCCAACGCTTGCTCCAGTGCCATCGGTTCGATTCCATTTCAGCTCGCCAGCCCGGCCACATGAAGAAATATACTGAGTCCAGCTTCAAGTCTGGTGAAAACTCAAAGGGGGCCTGCGGCGACAGCATCGTTGTCATCGCAAAACGCCGTGATGAATTCGTTCGCAAGTGACAAGCTTGATAAACTTGAGCTGATCCAGGTCCATCGCAAATAGAGGCCGCAAATCGCGGACAGCAGAGCGATCAACTTCCTGGATCAAACCCACTTGGGTGCAGTGGCGTCGAGCCATTTTTTAGAGGCTGATGCCTCTCCTAAACGATGGCGCAACTAACGTCATCCGTCTGTCGGTGGAATTGCGTTTTCTCCAAACAAGCCCACCCGCGAGCCAGTCAGCTATCGCGTCGGCGACAACCCACAAATATTCATACCGTAAAAACAGCAGGATCGATCGAAATTGACAATTAACCAAGTACCCATTGATGCTATCGTTGAGGATATGCTTTGGCGTTTCTATATCTGTCACCTGCTCAAGTGACCGTTGAGCTTTTGGTCGGGCAAACGAATCTAGGTCTTGATCGAACTCAATCATCATTGCGCTTAAACTGTACTTCGTGTTGAGCGCAATTTCGTTATATGCATTTTCGATGATAGCAGTTGCCCTTGCAGGGTCTCGCACAACGGACACTACCTCCTCCATGTTACCGTGGTCGCGCTCTAGAGGAACGTAGTGGCGCCAAGGTTGCAGAACTCCCGAATACGCACCCGGATAGAGAATCATTAACGTTCGCAAAGCTGCTGCTTCGAAGCAGCGCTGAGAGATTACGCGGATAACGATCTCGCCGTCTCGCTTTCCGAGGAACCGGGCCTGAATTTCAGCTGCGGTTTCCTCAGGGTGTTGATGTTGATAGGCGTCAACCTCTGGTATCACGCTGCCGTCGAAGTCGACAAAACTCACGAGGCTTTCAGTGCCCAGCACAGCCTTGCAGTTGGTGATGAAAGATATCCAGTTCTTGTCGTTGACCCAGCGCCAATCCTCCTGCTCGATGTCGCAGCGGAGCCCGTAGTTGTTCGCGTCCTTTTTGAATTGCTGACCGATCTTCCACTTCTCCTGATTCATCGCACCTAATGACGCGAAAGGTTGACCGGACCGATAGCCGACATCTGTCGAGCGATCTGTGTAGCCAGGAACCGGCAACTTTAGCAATCGTTCTGGTACGAATCCGGCCAACGTTGTTTTGCGGCGCACATGTCGGATCGATTCATGGTGATAAATTCGGTCGCGGACATCTTCATTGACAACGGAATAAAGGATGTCGATGCCGAGCCTTTCGATAGCCTCGACGGTACGATCGACAAATCGATACTCGTCACGGATGAAAAGCACCTTATACCCGGCAAAATGACGCAATCTCTCTGCAAAAGATTCCTCCAAATCGTTCTTGCTAGAGATAATGATCGAATGGTGGAGGACTACGCAATCAAATAAACTGAGGTCTATATTCAGGTAAGAGCAGGTCCTACAATGGACAAAACACACTCTGTTCCGACTGTAGTTGGCAAAAGCGGTCAGATGATCGCAGACATTTGCAATCGGATTGACTAGGAAGTCGCTAACGATCAGTACATTTAGGGCGTTGGCAGCGCGGTATTTATTGCCGTTAATTAGTGGCGGCAGTAATGTTGGAAGTCTCTTACGTACCGCTCTTACTAGAGGTAGCAATGCATGCTTAAACCGGTACGTCACAAGAGCAGGCCAATAATGGGTCATTTTATACTTATATTTATCAATCATTAGCTCAGCGCGTCGTACAATGTGCTCAAGGCCTATCCGAACCGGCCGCGCGACCGCTCTTACCAATTGCTTCGCAACGGGTTGGTGGTAATCCTCTTGCAGTTCGCTAAGGACTGCGTCTATCGCCCTGACATAAGTCGCATACCGCAGGTCTGGATTATTGACTATATGCGCGTGTGCGCGGTCGACCTGCTCTTGCAAATATTGGTCGTCCAAAAGACGCCGGACGATATCACCCTCGTTCGATCCGTCGCGCTCGAGCGGGAGGTAATGTTTCCAGGGCTCCAGCAACCCGCGAAAGTGACCGGGATACATAACGAGCGCTGTGCGGCAGAGGATCGATTCCAAAACTCGGGGCGTAATCGTTCGGTGAATGATATTACCCTCGTAAGTCTGGACGGTCTTTTCCCACATTTCGTCCCACGATGCTTCTGGATGGGTTCCCTGATACGCCTGCGCGCCGGTCTCTATGCTTTCGTCAAAATCAAAGACGGAAACGCCGCCCTCAGCCGCCAACACACACTTTCCCGAAGTGAGATGACCGATCCAGCCTTCGCCAAAAATTCGGTCTTGTTCGTGCAACTTGATATCCGCCACAAGGCCGTACTGCTCCGCCATGCGCAATGCCTGTTCCCCGATCTGGTACTTCTCCTTCGCTCCCTTGCCAAACCAAGGCGGTAATTGTTGACCGCGATACACAAGATGGCATGAACGGTTTGCGATCGGCGGCGGATCGAAATCCAGAAAACGTTCGGCAACATATCCCGGAAGGCCACTATAAAAGCGGATGCCGCGAAGGTGGGCGTGATGATAGACCCGCGGAAGGTTATCAATCGACAGCGACGAGAAAACCGCACTGACACCGAGATCGGCCATCATCCGGGTCATTCTGTCGACCCAGCGGTATTCGTCCTGAATGATCTGAAGTTTTGGCCCACGAAAACCGCGAATTAGATCTCGCAGTGGTGGCGGCAAAACAGAATCGAACAAAATAGAAATCGAATAGTGCACCACGATGGCGTCGAAGTCGGTCCACTTCATGGACCAGCCAAGCGAAAACTGTCGTGGATTGAGCACAACAATGCGATGCCTCGAGTGCAAACGAATCGCTTCGATGTGGTCGCGTACCGTTCCAATTGGCAGCGCGTCGTCGGCAAGGAGCAGCACACGCAATCGCCGCCCAGCGCGCATGAACTGCATGGCCGCCGTCTCGACGGAAATAAACCGGCCGTCGCCGACGTCCGATTGCTCGGCATTCATGTCAACGCTGCCGTACATTGCGAATTCCACTACCTTCCAACCAATAGGGCCTTCGCTGCATCGACGATCTTATCGCAGACCAGGTCGAAATAGAGTGCGTGTCCGGCTGCGCTCAAATGCAGGCCATCCGGCAACAGGAGGGTACCCAGCCGATCGTGTTGCCGGCCCGTGAACCGATCGAACGCGGCTTCGATGTCGATAAATATCAGGTTTGGTCCCAGGCACTCTGCAAGGTCGCGAACGATGCCGTTGTACTGACGGTTACTGTCCTCGTATGTCACATCGCTATTGGGAAATTTCTGCGTGATTCGCGTCGTTGGGTGATTGTTATGAAGAAATACTTTCTTGGCGCCGAAAATGATCCCGCGGCGCACGATTTCCTTTAAGTTTGCCGCGTAGCCTTCGGGGCTAACCCGCGGCAAGCCCGCGTCGGTCTGCCAATAATTGCAATCGTTCAGGCCAAACTGCACGATGAGAATGTCGACCCCATGCGATTGCACATCGTAAGGCATACGCTCCAAGGCCTGTCGGGTGGTCGACCCGTTCAGCGAAGAGTTAGTAACGATGATCTCTCCGCCGAATTCAGCGGCAAGTTCGTCCAGCCGACCTGCTACGCGCGTCACCCATCCACGATAAATCGATACGCCTTGTCCAACGCAGATTGAATCGCCAAAAAACGTCACACGTACTGGCGTGATGCCCCCGGAATTCATCAACCCATACTCAGACAAAACACCCACGGCCCCTTCATCGGACGTTACGCCTAAACCCGCTAATTAGCGACACATTGCGTGGATGATCGATGAATGGAACGTGTGACGATCGCTTCATTCCGCTGAGCCCAAGAAATCACCACTACCGGGAAACTGTTCCCACGAGAAACTCCGCCAACAGAACCAGTCGCGCTCCGACTGAGTGCATTCGCAAAAGTCGGTCAAGATAGTCGCGGATGGCGATCGCTAGCTAAGCGATCGCGATGCTGCGCAAGATAAGCGTCGATCGCCTGCCCATCGGCGCGCTCGATCTTCCACGAGCCGCCCTGCAACAGATCGATTTTCGGCGCGTCCGGACGAGCACGTCTGCCGAGTGCGGCGCCGACACGGGCGAGTACCCGGTCGGGATCGTGCTGCAAGTCCTCATACCAGATTTCCAGCGAGCGGCCGGTGGCAAACGACTTGAGATTGTCGCGAATAACGTTGTTGAATGCATGCTGATTTTCGATCACCTGCGCAGCAACCGGCATCCGTCTGAGTTCATTGATATTGGTCGGCGTCGCCGAATTCCAAGCCGTCGGATCACCCTTGGTCTTGTAGCGCGCGTCAAGGTCCGATTTCGCCGCGTCAGCAATATCGCGTCTAATCCAGATGAAGCGCGCCTCCGGCAAGGTGCGCGCTAGGCAGGGAACGCGAAAGCAGTTCCATGCATTTTTGATGACGAGCGGTGCGGCAAATAATGCCGCCGCTGCCCATATCGTATCAATAAAATGTTGTTCAAGACCCGCACGGAATGTCGCGCTCTTCAAGCCGGGCGGATCGCCTTTGCCGAACCAATGCATCATTAGCGCAGAGCCTTCCGACGGCTGAAACGGCCCTTTGGTTTTGCCGAAGCGACTATCGAAGGCGATGTGAACTGGAAATGCTTTCTGCAGCGCAATTCCGATGATCGGCGGGCTCGGAAAGCGATCGTTGGTGATGTTGGCAATATACGGCAGGCCAAAATGGCTACAAATAGCTTGATACATCAGCGTACTGCCGGTCCTTGGCGCGCCCAGCACGAACACCGCTTCCACGTCGGCCTCGCCAGAGTGCTTCTCACAATTCGCCGTTATAGCTTCAAACACCAAACGCTCGAGCGCCTCGAACTCGGTGGGCGAAACTGTCGGCACGCAGATCTGAGACATCGCGGTCAGTCGTAACCCCAGCGCTTTTGCAGATCGCGAAAGCGCTCGTTGATGTCCGCCACGACCTTGGGCGGTAGGTCATCCCTGTAATTTCCGTATCCGCCTTTGCGGAAATGCGACGCATCGATGTGGATTTCGAAGGTCTTGCCGGTTGATTGCAAATTCTGCAGCGAGTTCTTGTCAATCGCTGCTTGCATGAGGGCGCTATCGAATGTGAGACCCCATCGCAAAATAAGCTTTCTCATCTCGTCAAGCGGATGATCCCAAAGCCGCTCATAACGGATGACAGGGACTCCAAGTCTTGCATAATTCTCGGCGAAGCTGTTGACCCGAAACTGCGGCACTATGATTGACAGAAAAAAGTCGTAGTAAAACGCTTCTGCATCTTCATATTGGTAATCCCGGCGGGCTCTTTTATAACGTGCCGTCTTTGTATTGTGATAGTAGGATGCAACGACATCGCGCAAATCACGCACGATCAACGCACCGTGTATAAAATCTGTACGCGCTTCGATTTCCGGCGAAAATGGGATGTGCGTTAGACCCACACCGCAGGCCTTGGGTTGGTTGAAGATATTGATTCCCGGCACCTCGAAATAATCGGATAGTAGGGCCTTGAGCCAGTTGTTGCCAGACTTAGGAAGGCCGAAGATGACAATCTTTGCGGCCGGATGCGCGTCCCAAGTCAGTCCATAGGACCGGTCGCCGCCGTATTCCGGCTCATTGAAAATCAGCGCGCGCGATGGAGTCGGTGCTGGGGTCTCGCCGCTTTTGGGATGATCGCTCGTTTGTAGCCGGACAATCTCTGCGATCTTTCCGAGGCCAAGACGGTTGAATTTCATGTTGCAGCTTCAGTCTGCGCCACGAACTGGGGTTTCGTCGCAACGGCGACGTCACCGATTCGCCATTCTGCCTCGTGAAAGAACAAGACAGTCTCCCGATAATCCAGCGTGCTAAATACTTCGAAATCCAGGAATCGTGCGACCAGATCGTAGCGATCCTGCGGTACCCCGATGTCGCGTTCGTCCTCGACCAGGATCGCGAAGCTAACGTAATACTTCCCCGGACCGAGCAGGCAGGGGTCTAGTTTCATGCTTAAATCGCGGAGCGCTCCGAACTTGGCCTGGAAGCGGTCCGTCTCGCTACGGATGCGCGTGACTCGTTTGCTGTCCAGCGTGAAGAGCGTGATCTGATACCGGCAGGCAATATCGCGATTGCTGTCGCAACGAAGCTGTGCGCGGAATTCGATTGTCGACCGCTCGCGGAATTGCGTCACCACCTTCCCGTCGCAGACTATATCGATACTCTCGAGCTTGACGCCCGGCTCACTGGGCCAGCGAAAGACGGACTTGCCATCAACAAGAGTAGCTTCAAGTGCCCCAGGTCCATCATCATCATTGACGCCGGCAGCCTTCGCCAAACGAAAAGCATCCCCCGCGGCCGAGCTCGCTTGGTCTGCAGCCGCTGAGCCAAGGCGGCTCACGCTCACCGCCCGCATGAATACTTCGTATTCGCCGACGACGGATCGCGCTGGGCCGTCCTTGCGGATGCGCCCCTCATCGATCCAGAGCACACGATCACAGAAGGCGAGTATCTGACTCATCGCATGTGACACCAATAGTAGTGTGCAGCCCGACTGGGCGAGTGCTTGCATGCGGACCATTGATTTGGTGCTGAAATATGCGTCCCCGGCGCCAAGCACCTCGTCAACAATCAATATATCCGGCTTTATTGCTGTGGCGGTGGCAAACTGCAGGCGTGTCCGCATACCGAGCGAATAGGTTTTGACTGGCTGATGCAGAAAATCCCCTAACTCGCAAAAATCCACAATGTCCTGGAATGCCGTCTCGACCTCAGCGCCGGGCAGGCCATTGTACATAAGCGAAGCGCGAATGTTCTCCGCTCCGGTAAAGTCGGTATGGAAGCCGACGCCAGTCGTCATCAGGGCCTGAACTGTACCATTGACGGCAACATCCCCGACCGTCGGCCCAAAATTTCCGGTTACAAGCTTGAGCAATGTCGTCTTGCCGCGCCATTGCGTCCAATGATACCGACCCGTTCGCCACGCCGGATCTCGAGGTCAATGCCATCGAGCGCCGGAAAAATGCGAATTTGCGGACGTCGCCAAAAGCGCAGGGTTGAGAGGCCAAGTACGTCTAAAGTCTGTTCGCTAACGCTGTTGTAAAGCTTGTACTCTTTGCGTACCGCCTGAAACCGAATGGCTGGCGGTGCGATCGATTCTGCGTAAGTTGTTTGTTCAAGCATAATCGAAGAACACCATCTTCGCGCGGGTAAATACCCATGCGCCGAGGAGAAACGAGCCGCAGCCGAAGCAAGCACTGCCGACAATAATCGGCCAGGGCGGCAGTTCACCAAGAACAATCAACGACTGAAAGTCGATCACAAAGTAAGCGAGTGGATTGACGTAGATCAGCAGCTGCAGTTGCCGCGGGAGCATGCTCGGCGTGTAGGCAACAGGGCTCGCAACCAACAGAATAATTGTGACATAGGAAAGCACCTGCTGGACGTCCTTGAAGATCAGATTGACGAGAGACGACACCCAACAAACACCGGCAAGAAGCATCAGCATCAGCGCTAGGAATACCGGTACAAGCAGCCACGTCCATCCGACTTTGCCAAAAAAGAGCGCGATCGCTGCCGTTATGGCGAGCCCAATGCCCAGCGAAATAGTCGCGATTACCGTCTCTCGCAACGGCACAAGTTCGGGCGGAAACACTGTATTCAATAGCAGTTCGCGGTTGCCCGAAAGCGAAACCGTACCCTGCGTCAAGCCTTGGCTAAATCCAATCAACGGTACGAGGCCAGAAAAAATGTAGAGTACATAAGTCTGCGGGTCCATGTCGACCGGTCGGACCCGAAAAATGAACAGATAGATCACCGCGTACAGCATCAACAGGATTGCCGGCCCGAGCACAAGCCACATGATGCCAAGGGTCGAGCCGGCGAAGCGCTGGCGGAGTGAAACTAGGACCGAGTTCCAAAGCAGCTCACGGCGATTCCAGATCAGTGCAGCGATCGCCGATCCAGCGTTGGTCATTGTCGGTGCCTTCAGCAACATCGTCACATGCGAACCCGCCGCTAGACCAAAAATTCATGCATTGCGCGCACGATCGGTCGCCGGTTGAGCACCCTGTCCCTAGAAGTCATCTATTCGAGCGAGACCAAGCGATCAGGCGCCACTTCCTGATAACGGCGCTTGGTTGCAGGACAGATTAGGTTTCGATCGAGCCGCTCGCCATAATGACTCATCCAACCAACGCGTCGTGCAGGCACGCCGGCCATCAGAGCGAAATCCGGCACATCCCTGGTGACCACCGCCCCGGCCGCGACAAAGGCATAACTGCCGACGGCGTAACCGCAAACGATTGTTGCGTTGGCGCCGATGGTGGCGCCGCACTTGACCAACGTCGAGCGAAACTCAGCCTTACGCGAAATCGCCGAACGCGGATTGATGACGTTGGTGAACACGCAGCTAGGGCCGCAAAAGACGTCGTCCTCGAGCGTAATACCCTCATAAAGGCTTACGTTGTTTTGAATCTTACAATTGTTCCCGACCGTCACTCGTGGACCGATCATCACGTTCTGCCCGATCGAACAATTTCGGCCAATCGTGACATCGTCGAGAATGTGACAGAAGTGCCAAATTCTGGTGCCTTCGCCGATTTGCACCCGTTCATCGACATATGAGCTCTCGTGGATGCGGACGTTCGGGAAGCGCACGTCCGTCAGCGCCGTGCTGTTCATGAAATATGCCGCGCAACAAGCGGATGACGCTCGCCGCGATGAAGTTCGATCGGCGCTTTGCGAAAGTTCGAGACAATGTCAACGGAAGGACGCACGTCGGTAAGCGTAAATCCGCGACCTGCGAGGATCTCTTCGTAACTGCGAATGTGAAGGTCGGCGAATCCTTCCGAAAACTCCAACTCTTCATCGTCGACCGTGATCGACCGGTACGTCGTCTTTTCATTGGCTATCGCCGGCGGTAGATCGTTTCGATCGACCGATAGAAACCAACGGATCGACGCGCGGCCGCACGTCAAATAACCCGCCGCGCGCGAGGCCTCTCGGAGATGTGCCACATTCATGGCAGGCGGGCCGAAGATATAAGACAGCATGTCGAAGAAGTGGATGCCGATGTTCGTGGCCACCCCGCCGGATTTGGCCTCATCGCCCTTCCAAGAAGCGTAATACCAGCGACCGCGGGAAGTGATGTAAGTCAAATCGATCGAAAATTCGTTTTTTTGATTGGCGGCGACCTTTTCCTTCAGCGCCTTGATGGCCGGATGCAGCCGAAGCTGTAGTATGGTCGAAACGCTGCGGCCAGTGTGTCTTTCGATCTCCTGCAATCCATCGATGTTCCAGGGATTGAGGACCAGCGGTTTCTCGCAAATCGCGTCGGCGTTCGAACGCATGGCAAAACGGCAATGCGCGTCATGCAGATAATTGGGCGAGCAAATTGAAACAAAGTCGATCTTCTCGCCACGGCGATTCATCTTGTCGATGTGTCGATCGAAGCGCTCGAACTCGGTGAAGAAATGAGCATCGGGAAAATAGCTATCGATGATGCCAACAGAATCATTCGGGTCAAAGGCGACCTTTAGTTCGCCGCCAACTGCCTTGATCGCCTTCATGTGGCGCGGCGCGACATAGCCGGCAGCACCAATCAACGCAAAGCTTGTCATCTTTCGCCCCGTTTGCCAGCATCCATGGCGCTATAGTCTCCCAGAAAAGCTACCGCACTCCAGGTGATCGCATCATCACCCAGGGTGCCTCGACACGGAAAGCCGCATTGCACCGTTGTCAGGCGGCAACAACCAAATCCGCGTCGAGGAGCACGCGAACCTTGCGCCCGAGCAAATCGAGAAGAACGGATACTCGCTCGATATCCTTCATCCCCTCGAACAACCCGATGCAGTCGGCAAAGGCACCATCAAGAAGCCGAACCTTCTCGCCGGCCGCAAAGCGATGGCGTGCGGGAAGACGAACAAGTCCGCCTTCATCCTCGCGCTCGCGCAGCGCGGCGATCACAATGTCCGGAACCGGCGCCGGCTCTTCGCCGTTGCAGACAAGATGGCTGACGCCGATCGTCGAACTGATGCAACGCCACCGTTGTGTTTGTCTATCAATCGCAACGAACAAATAACACGGGAACAGCACGGCTTGGACGGTCTCGATCCGCCGGGCATGACGGCGCTTCTTAAGGTAGCGCGGCAGATACGTGTCGAAGCCTTGCCGGCCAAGATGAGCGCTCGCTTTGTTTTCAGCGTGCGGTCGCGTTCGCACAACATACCAGCGACTATCCATCACTGTGCTCATGGCACGTCCTTGCCGTTGCCGCTCGCCGTTTGCAGAAGGCTCGGCACCAAGACACGCTCGGCGCCAAATCGCTCGACCGCCGCTTTAATGGTCCCCTGAGTCGAGCCAAGATCGGTCACGATCAATCCGTCGATGCGGCCGGCAATGGCGTCATAATTTCGAACGATCGGAATCCCAGCGAACCGCTCCAGTGTGGTTTCCTCATCAACGATGGCAACGATCTCGATGTCCGTCTCACGACCACAAATCGTGGCGATTTCCGCGATATCGGAAACACCATCCAACGCCACGCGAGCGATGCCGCGCGCGCGCGCCGCTTCGAATACATTCAAACAGTCGAGTTTTGCCTGGCGAAAGAATTTGAAGGAATAGGTCAGATATTCAAGCGAGAGCCGCGACTTCTCGATGAAGCCTTGGGGAGTGAGGTAATAGGCGTAGCGGCGGGCGGGCGCGTGGGTGACTTTGACCAGACCTTTTTGAATGCAGCGATTGAGATAAGCATTGACGAGGCCGACGGCGATGCCGAGCTCGGCAGCCAAGCGCCGCTGCGATGTGGCGCCATCCTGCTCGACTGACTCGAGCAATCCCAGCACCACGCGCTCGTCCTCGCCACGTCGAGCCGATGTTGCCACGCGAGCCTCCGTAGTGCGTCGTCTAGCGTGTTCATGAACTGAACGTCAAGGCTAACGTTCACATCATGAACATCAGCGTTCAAACCGTGAACGTCAGTTAAGTTACTGAATCAAAAGTATAATTCGTATCAAATCGACGTTCGGCTTGTCATCAAAAAGAGCCCACTATTGCGACCTGACGCGTCCCCGATTAAAGGTCCCTTGGGCTTTCAATGACGGGGAGAAAATTGCGAAGAATCGCGGTCGTCGGGCTCGGCTACGTTGGTCTACCGGTGGCCGTAGCGTTCGGCCGAGCGGACTACTCCGTCATCGGCTTTGACATCAATGCGGAGAGGGTGCGCGATCTTGAAGCCGGCAAGGACGCAACACGCGAAATCGATCCTAGCGATCTGAACCACAAGACGCTTAGATTCACCTCCGACCCAGCGCATCTCAGAGCCGCAGACTTTTTCATCGTTACGGTGCCGACGCCGATCGACGACGCACGGCGGCCAAACCTAGCGGCACTGCTGAAAGCATCGATGACGGTCGGGCAAGCGCTGAAATCCGGCGATATTGTCGTTTATGAATCCACGGTCTATCCGGGCGCCACAGAAGAAGATTGCGTTCCCGCGCTGGAGCGCGCTTCCGGGCTTAAAGCAGGAACCGATTTCACCGTCGGTTACTCGCCCGAACGCATCAATCCGGGCGACCGTAGTCATCGTTTCGAGACGATCAAGAAGGTGGTCGCCGGCCAAAACGAGAGAACACTCGACATCGTGGCCGAGGTCTATGGATCGGTGGTGACAGCGGGCATCCATAAGGCCCCGTCGATCAGGGTCGCCGAGGCGGCGAAGGTAATCGAGAACACGCAGCGCGATCTCAACATCGCCCTGATGAATGAGCTGTCGGCGATTTGCCACCTGCTCGACATTGATACTTCAGATGTGCTCTCCGCCGCGCAAACCAAATGGAATTTTCTACCGTTTACCCCCGGACTGGTGGGCGGACATTGCATCGGCGTCGATCCTTATTATCTCACGCACCGCGCGGAAAAGGCCGGCTACCATCCAGAAGTTATCCTCGCTGGCCGGCGAATTAACGACGGCGTCGGGCAAAGGGTGGCGCGGGAATGCATCAGGCGTTTGATGCGCAATGGATCGAAGTCCAAGCTAGTGACTGTGCTTGGGCTAACGTTCAAAGAGAACGTTCCCGACATCCGCAATTCGCGGGTCGTCGATATCGTGCATGAACTAAATTCGTTTGGAGCATCCGTGCAACTCCACGATCCGCTCGCGTCCCCCGCCGACGCCGACCACGAATACGGCATCAAGCTCGCGGAAATCGATCAATTAGAGCCGGCCGAGGCCGTGATCTTAGCCGTCCCGCACGAGAAGTATCTGAAATCTGGCTGGCCATTTATCCTTTCACTGCTCAAGGACGCGCGCGGCGTTGTGCTGGATGTCAAATCGCGGCTCGATCGCGCAAAGACTCCACCAGGCGTCGTGCTATGGCGGCTGTAATGCAGGAAGGCCCTGCCGATAAATTTCACGTCCTAGGTTCAAACACACGACTTATCGACGCAGCCGACACCGCATGAGGTACTCGGCAGTCCGGGGGCAAGGTTTCCGACGATCAGGGTTGGCGTCAACAGGAATCAATCAAACCCAAACCTTGCATAGGTAATTTCCTGCGACGTTGGTTGAGTCTGGCTGCCCTGCATGAAGTCGCGGTAGATGGTCTGCGGCATGGAAGCAGAAAAGCCAACCAATATACTGACAGCGCGAACGACGCGATGTCCTGCAATCGGCCGGCCAATAGGCGACGGTACGCAGTTCGTCAGGTGCGTTCTCGATCGTTCGTCATGCTGACAGCGTAACAAGAAATTGCCGTCCACTTTCGACGGCCGAAATGGGGTATCATCCGCATTGGAATGAATCGAAAATCCGTCAGTTGGTTACCAGTTTTTGCTTGATTTCCACGGATTAATTTAAGGCGTGCGTTAGCCGGTACATCGCGCTCAAGCCGGCCGGTAGGCCCTTAAACAGTGGAACTCCGTCGCTGTCGAACGACAGATTGGCAATGAAGTTGCGTTGCTTATCCGTCAGCCTGGAATCCTTGCGAGCCTCGTCAAGCAGTCTCTTGCAGTCGCCGATCTCGCCCGGCACGAAGTAGCCGCCCAAGAACTCGGCGCGCAGTCCAGCTTTTTCGCACCATGCACTGACATCGGGCGGCCTGGTAGCAAGAATTGTTGGCGCACCGAGATCAGCGGTTTGCTCAAAAAGCTCCTCCGGTGACAACTCCGGACGCTGATTGTTCTTTAGGCGCCATTCGTAGCCGACAGTCAACTGCACGTGCACGCTATCGGCATTGTAGAGCATGATCCTGATCTCGCCGCGCCGCTCCAACACGCGAGCCAACTCAGTCAGGATTTGAACGCAATCGCTCGTGCACATCAGCACGCCCAACGACTGAGCGTAGTCGACATAGCCGGTGGGAATCGGCAGTGTCGCCTTTAGGTCTGCAACCTGTATAAAGCGGAATGCTTGCCCCGGCTTCGCGTGCCAGCTTACCCGGGCGCGGGCCATCTCGAGTGCGCGGCGCGAGATATCGACGCCGATGATCTCGCGGGCGCCGGAAAATTCAGCAAACCCCGCAAGGTCGTTGCCCGGCCCACAGCCGTAGTCCATGACAACTTGACCAAGGTGGGGGCCGTGCAGTCTGGCCAATTGCCGCTTGAAAGGGCGCCCATCGGTCATCTCCTGGATGTAGCGCAGCGAAGCATCTTTCGAGAGGAACGGGCCCTGCCATATGGTGTGGGCGCTCCAGTATTTATCGACCGCAGTTCCTAAGGCACCATTTCTGGCATCGATGGGTCGCGGCAGACGCGCGCGAGCAGGAAATGTCACGGCACTTTCGATGGGGCGCCACACCGTCATTTTGGCGCGGCGGCTCAGCTTGCAATGCTGCATCGACACCCACAACGCGTCTTTGCCCGTGATGCGAGCGTAACGTGTGAGAGCTTGCAATAACATGGCCACTCCATCCCTACATCGAGACGACTATTAATCTACCCCGTATGGTGCTGAGCACATAGCGCTTAACACCGAAGACTCTAACTTGAATTAATTGAGGTTTGAGCCAGAATGTCAAATGGAACAGGCAACTCCCGTTGGCGCGGTGCGACTGGATCAAGCGTGGTTACGCTGAAGCCGCTGCACCGCTCGACCCGAACTAGGCCGTCTGTGGCAGGCGCTCGCGAGCAAGCCGTGTCTCCGCCCAATCGAGCAATGGCCCGCGCAGCCGGGAATTGGTCGGCACGCCAAAGCCCATTTTTGGCCGGGCGACCAGCGTGTCTCGCGCGAATATTGGAGCAAGTCCTTGCCGACGACATCGAGCCTTTTGGATCATATCGTTCATACGGGTGATGATATGGCACCCTAATTCGTCGGCCTAAAAAATATTGAGAAGTCCGCGCGGATTCGACCGTTGCAATTCCACTTACAGCCGAAACTTTGACGACGATCGCAGCCAAGGCTACCAGCGATCCGAAATCTGCGCTAACGAACTGATTTCATGGACCCGAAGGCCACATCCACGCCGCGACTTCTCTATGTCGTCTCCGAAGACTGGTATTTCCTGTCGCATCGCCTGCCGATGGCGCGCGCGGCGCGCGACGCCGGTTTCGAAGTGCACGTCGCCACCAACGTCAAAGATGGCGCGGCCGCGATCGAAGCGGAACAATTTATCTTGCATCCGACCCCGTTCGCGCGCGGCCGCCTCTCGCCGAACGCATCGCTACCGACGATTATGGCGCTGCGCCGCATCCACCGCGCCGTCGCGCCAGCGGTGACGCATCACGTGTCGCTGCAGCCGTCCGTGCTCGGATTGATCGCGGCGCTCGGTCGGCCGACCGCGTGCGTCAATGCAATCACCGGGCTTGGCTACTCTTTCACCTCGACGACCGCGAAGGCGAAGGTGGTCAAATTCGCGATCGGCGCGGTGCTCCGTCTCCTGTTCGACCGTGTAGGGATGGTGAATCTGGTGCAGAACGACGATGACCGCGCCGCATTAATCGCGCTTGGCATTGCAAAGTCCCGCATCGCGCTCATCGCCGGCTCCGGCGTCGACGTCGCACGTCTCGTGCCGCTGCCCGAACCGGCAGGCCCCCCAACAGTAGCCTTCGTCGGCCGCCTTCTTAACGACAAGGGGATCCGCACGCTGGTGGAAGCGCACCGGCTGCTACGTAGGCGTGGAATGCAAGTGCAATTGTTGATCGCAGGCACCCCCGATCCGGCCAACCCGGCCTCAGTGACGGCTGAAGAGGCGGCGTCCTGGAACCGCGAGCAGGGCATCAGCTGGCTCGGTCATGTCGCCGATATTTCCGGGTTTTGGGCGCGCGCACACATTGCCGTCTTGTCGTCGCGCCGCGAGGGGCTGCCGCTATCGCTCTTGGAGGCGGCGGCCTGCGGGCGCGCCATGGTGGCGACCGACGTTCCGGGATGCCGCGAGATTGTCATACCCGGCGAAACCGGCCTTCTGGTGCCGGTCGACGATGCGCCGGCGTTGGCCGATGCCATCGATCAGCTGCTGCGCGATCCGCAACTGCGTAGGCAATGCGCAGCGGCCGCGCGACGCCTCGTCGTGCAGAAGTTTTCAGCGGATGTAGTTGGGCGGCAAATCGTAGCGCTCTATCGTAAATTGCTCGAAACGCAGCACTCCTCCGATGCCGGAGCGATGCGCAGCGATGAAGTTCGGCAATGAATCATGAGCTGACCGCTTGGTGGCTCCGCGCCGCGGGGACCGTGACCTTCGCGGCGCTGCTTTGCGCATCGCTGATCATCGTCTTGCGCCCGGTGCTTAAACGCTATGCGCTAGCGCAGCCGAACGCGCGCTCATCGCATAAGAAACCGACACCGCAGGGCGGCGGCATTGCCGTCGTTGCCGCGACGATAGTGGTTGCCGCCTGTGCCATGTATTTTTCGCCGGCCGCCGCTTCGATCGCAGGGCCGGTGCTGAGCGTATTCGCCGCGGCCATTTTCATCGCCTGTGTCGGCGCCGCCGACGACATCAAGCCGATCACCGTTATTCCCCGATTGTTGTTGCAGGCGCTGGCGGTGGCGCTGGTGATTTTTGCGCTGCCGCATGAACTGCGCGTCTTGCCTTTCATGCCGTGGTGGATCGAGCGCATCCTCCTCGTCCTCGGCGGCCTGTGGTTCGCCAATCTGGTTAATTTCATGGACGGCCTCGACTGGATGACGGTGGCCGAGGTCGTCCCGATCACCGCCGCGCTAGCAGTCATCGGAGGACTCGGAGTATTGCCGGTGCAAGGAGCCGCGGTAACGCTTTCGCTTTGCGGTGCCATGATCGGATTTGCCTATTTCAACCGGCCAGTCGCCAGGCTCTTCCTCGGCGATGTCGGCAGCCTGCCCATTGGGTTGCTCGTCGGCTGGCTGCTGCTCCTGCTCGCAGCGCGCGGGCATCTGGCGGCCGCCATCCTGATGCCGCTCTACTATCTCGCCGACGCGACCATCACGCTGCTCACCCGTCTGGCGCGCGGCGAACCGATCTGGCAGGCGCACCGCTCGCATTTCTATCAGCGCGCAACGGACCGCGGCTTCACCGTCACCGAAGTCGTCGCCTATGTATTTGTTCTGAACGTCGTCCTCGCGATGCTAGCCATCTTGACCATAAGGCTGCCGATATTCGACGTAGCGGCATCTATTACCGGCACTATCCTCGTGGCTTGCCTTCTCTTCGTTTTCGCGCGGGGCAAAAAATAAGCGGGAAAGGAAATTGCCGTTCGGAACGTACGATGCGGCGCGAAGAATAGATCAATTTTCGATTCCATTTCATGCGGATCACGAGCAGCGCGTGCTGGCGGCGTTGCGGTCTGCGCTGACCGAGACTTCGTGGAATTCGGTCACGATCGATGGTGTGCGCGTGACAGGCGGCCATAGATGCAGCAGGTCGAGCATGTCTAAGTTAACCCCCCGGCGAACAGCTTGACGCCCCGGGGAGTGAACCGATAGTACTCTAGCCAGAGATTCTAGCTAGAGGAGAGTTCAATGGCTCGCCGCACCTGGTCGGTGCAGGATGCAAAGAACCGGTTCAGCGAGGTGGTCGAAGCCGCGCGACGAAAGCCACAGACCGTGACCAAGCACGGCAAACCCGCCGTTGTTGTTGTTGCCGTGGACGAATACGATCGCTTGCGCAAGCTGCAACAGCTGAAGGCGCCAAGCTTTGCCAAGATACTGCTCGCAATGCCACAAGGTGACATCGAGATTGATCGCCTCAAGACAAGCCCGCGCAAAGTTGAATTCTAATGTTCCTGGTCGATACCGACGTTCTTTCGGCGCTGGCCAAGCGACGGCGTCACACCAACGTCGAGACCTGGATTGGGCGCCAACGGGACAGCAATCTTTTTGTCAGCGTCATCAGTATTGGCGAGATCGAGCAGGGAATCGCCCTGCAGCGTAGCAAGGACCCGAATTTTGCCGCGATGCTTACGATATGGCTCGACCAAATTCTGAACGTCTACGTCGATCGCGTTCTGCCCTTCGATCTCGCATCTGCGCGTCGCTGGGGACAGTTGAGCGCGGCAATTGGTCACCACGGCGCCGATCTTCAAATCGCGGCCACCGCCCTCGAACACGGGCTTACGGTGGTGACACACAATGTCTCGGATTTCGAGCCGACAGGTGTCTCCGTGTTCGATCCGTTCAGCTTGCCGCCGCGTCGGAAGCCGTAGACGAAGCACCCGGTCGGTTACGGCCTAGCGCACGGTGTTGTGCGAAGCGAAGGTGGTTCCTTGTCACAATTAGGCGGCTCGCCGCGCCTTGATGCGCTTGCGTTCCGTGAGCTTGGGAAGCCTTTCCACACGGTCGCCCACTTCCTCGCGCGCCAAGCGCAACTCATAAAGCTTTTGCAGATTGAGCCAAAATTCCGGGCTGGTACCGAACCAGTGGCCGAGCCGCAGCGCCGTATCGGCCGTGATCGCGCGCTGACCATTGATGATCCCAGTGATTCGATTCACTGGCACGTCGATCTGCCGCGCTAGTTCGGCGGCGGACATGCTGAGTTCCTTCAACTCTTCGGCAAGATGCTCGCCGGGGTGAATCGGGCTGCGTGCCATGGTTGCCTCCTAGTGGTAATCGACAATCTCGACGTTGATCGGACCAGACGCGCCTTTAGGCCACTCAAAGCAGATCCGCCATTGGTCATTGATACGGATGCTGTATTGGCCCTGCCGATTGCCCTTCAGTGCTTCCAGCCTGTTGCCGGGCAGCGCGGCGAGATCTTTCAAGCTCGTTGCCGCGTCTAGTCGTTCTAGCCGTGACTCGGCTTGACGGGCGAAACTGGAAAATTCCTTGACGTGGGTACCATCGGCAAATCCCTGGGTTTTTCTGTCCCGGTAGCTCACGATCATTAGAAAAAGCCTTAGCAGTAATTACGCGTTACGTCAAACGTAACCACCTCCCCCTCGGCTGGTGTCGACAACGACGGAGGTCGGGCCTTCGATGCTCGTTTTATCCGAAGTTGTCGGCAGCGGATGTGTTTCCAGCCATAGTGCGCGAGCATTGATGCTCGGATCGATGCCGGCCTTGTTCCACCAGGCGGCTTCATCGCCACAGCGATGGACCTCGCGATGGTGGCCCCGACACAAGGGGACCATGAACTCATCGCTCGCCTTGCGCCCGAGGGCAGGGCGCTGCACGAAGCGCAGATGGTGAGCGTCTGAAGGTCGACGGCCGCAAACCAAGCAAGGCTGCTTAGCAACAGACTTGACGTGAGCCCGGTCACGAATACGACGGGGTTCCGGGAGCGCCAACATGCTCTTATCGACTCCCTTCGGTCGCGGCCGAACATTGGAGTCGGATGGATCCGACAAATCCGGTTTCAGCGGCTGCTTAGATTCCGCTGGCGCGGATGGCATGGCGTCTGCTTCGCATGTTGCGACGGTCGCCAATTTCGCTTGGAAGGCCTCCTCAACACGCTGGGCATCTGCTTCAATCAGTCTGCTCTTTTGGCCAAGGCAGCGATGGGCCCACGTTGCGGCGTCGTCACCGGATCTAAGTTCGTTGAGTTCGGCGAGGAGACGATTGCGTAATTCGACCGATGCGTCAGGTTCGAGAATTGGCTTGGCGGAAGTCGCATGGACCTTTCGGTCACGGCGAAGAGGTGCTCGTTGGCGGGGATCTGGTTGACCGCCGTTCAACGGATTGTTGCTGCTTCCCTTCGGTTTCTCGGACCCTGATCCCTCGCTCGTCGGCGTCATCAGATCCGGCGCATCGAGATCATCCTCGCCGGCAATACCAACCAGCGTGAACAGCGCGTACCGCCGGGCATAGGTCAGTGCCGCTCCCATCCGATGCGGGGCGGCCGTCTCGCTGATGGGGCAAACGGGCCAATCCGAGGCGATCCATTCCCCGGAGGAATGCGCCAATAGCGTCGTGAGGTTGATGACGCCGGCGGTTTGATCGAGGGAGGTCGTCTGTACTGTGGCGATCTCGTGTTGGCCCAGGACTTTGCGCACGATGTCGAGCCCGCTCGATAAAGGCGCATAACGAAATGTCTTCTCGCCCCCGCCGCGGCCATCAGCACGGATAGTCGCGACGAGCGACTTCTCCGGATTGACTAATTCACCCTGGGCCTTGGCGAGAGCAGCCGCCAAGGTACCAATTGAATCACTAGACCGCTGCATGAGCACCCTCCACCTCGAGGAGGTCAAAACTAATGGCTCCTGATTTCGAACGCCTGGCGCGGACGCCATGGCCGATTGCTTGCTGGGCATCTTCAGGCACCAGATTCTTGAGTTCGGCCTTGGCTTGTTCGTGTTCGAAATGAGCCGACCGGGTCCGCGAAAAGATTCCCGCAAATTCCGCCCAAGCGTTCGACGAGCTCATATCGACGATCCGCACTGCCTCAATCGCGGCTTTGGCGGATCGACGCCAAACAGAGTTGGCGGTTCGCCACTTTCGACACAGCGCCAGAACTTCCGCTCGGCGGTGACGAT
>Ga0116221_1000509_pt1 | contig 26173 bp, 24 predicted proteins | sample Sb_taG_5_FD_88965 | JGI IMG/M metagenome (GOLD analysis project Ga0116221, IMG submission 88965) | Peat soil microbial communities from Weissenstadt, Germany - Sb_50d_8_FC metaG | ecosystem: Environmental > Terrestrial > Soil > Wetlands > Peat | place: Germany: Weissenstadt | collected 2010-09-21 | reverse complement strand
GATGGCTATAGATGATGAAAACCGCCAGGCCTTGCTGTAACGTCCAGAGGCGTAATGATTTACGCTGCTTACTGCCCCAATGCCCGTTTGAGCGACCGTCAAAGTCTGCGTTGACCCTGGGTGGGGTGGCGGGTGAGGGCGTCCATGAAGGTCCAGCCGTCCATGCCCGGCATGGACAGGTCGAGCAGGATCAGGTGCGGCGGGCCGTTCTCGCGCAGGAAGCGCAGGGCCTCGCGCCCGTCGGCGACGACGGCCACGTCCAGCCCTTCCTGCTCCAACAAAAGGCGCACGCTCTCGCGGGTGGCGGGGTCGTCTTCGGCCAGCAGCACCTTCTGATAGACCGACTCTTCCACGGCACACCTCCTTCGGACCTACCCTTGTGGCTGCAAAGGCCGTGCCCGGCGGCATCCTCGCTTGCATTCCCTACCCCCCGCCCGTAATCTCGACGGTGCGCCCATCGCCCACTCTCGATCACCCGGGGCCCACCAGTGAGACGCCGAACCTACTTCGCCGCCCTCTGCCTCGCCCTCTTTCCGGCGCTCGTGTACCCCGACGAGCCGCGCAGGGCCGGTCGGGATTGGTGGTCGCTCCAACCCGTCCAGCGCCCGGTCCCCCCGGCGGTGACGGACGCGGCGTGGCTGCGAAACCCCATCGACGCCTTCATCCTCGCCGCGCTGGAGAAGCAGCGCCTCCGGCCTGGGTCGGTGGCCGACCGCGCGACCCTCATCCGCCGCGCCACGCTCGACCTGCACGGCCTGCCGCCGACCCCCGCGGAGATCGACGCCTTCGTCAACGACCCAGCACCCGACGCTTACGAGAAGGTGATCGATCGGCTGCTGGGGTCGCCGCGCTACGGGGAGCGCTGGGGTCGCCACTGGCTCGACGTGGTGCGCTTCGGCGAGAGCCAGGGCTTCGAGCGCGACAAGCCGCGCGACCACGCCTACCGCTACCGCGATTACGTTATCGGGTCGCTCAACGCCGACAAGCCGTATGACCGCTTCGTCAAGGAGCAAATTGCCGGCGACGTGCTTGGCCCTTCGACGCCGGAGGGGATCATCGCCACGGGCTTCCTGGTCTGCGGCCCGTGGGACGAGGTGGGGGCCACGCAGCAGGGCGCGGTCATGCGCCGCCGGGTCCGCGAAGAGGAACTGGAGGACATGATCGCCGCCGTCAGCCAGACCTTCCTCGGCCTGACGCTCAACTGCGCCCGCTGCCACAGCCACAAGTTCGACCCGATTCCGCAGCGCGACTACTACCGCTTCAAGGCGGCCCTCGAAGGGGTGCGGCCGGCCGACCGCCCCGTCTTCGCCCCGGACCACGCGAAGGAGCGCGAGGCACGGACGGTCCAGGTCGGCGAGCTGGAGAAGGAAATCGCCGCCGTCGAGGCGGCGGGGCGTGAGGCGGTGCTCCGCAAACAGGGTCGCCCCGCGGCCGGCGACGGTCCCCGGCCGATGGCGCGCTGGACCTTCGAGGGCGACGCCCGCGACGACGTCGGCAAGATGCACGGCACCCTGCACGGCGGCGCGATCATCGTCAACGGCCGGCTGCGGCTGGACGGCAAGGGGGCGCACCTGGCGACGGAGCCGCTGCCGCGGGCCGTGCGCGAAAAGACCCTCGAAGCGTGGGTCGCGCTACCGACCCTCGACCAGCGCGGCGGCGGCGTCATCTCGCTCCAGACGAAGGACGGGCGGGTGTTCGACGCCATCGCCTTCGGCGAGCGTGAACCGCGCAAGTGGATCGCCGGCAGCGACGGCTTCACACGGACGCGCGACCTGACGGCCGCGGCCGAGACGGCGAAACCCGCCGACCTGGTCCACGTCGCCGTCGTCTACGGCGCCGACAGCGGCATCGCCGTCTACCGCAACGGCGTCCCCTACGCCGATGCCTACGTGCCGTCCGGGACCAACGCCGGCCTCCGCACCTATGCCGCCGACGAGTCGCAGGTGCTGATCGGCCTGCGGCACACCGGCGCGGGCAACGGCTTCCTGACCGGCGAGGTCGCGGAGGCGCGGCTGTACGACCGAGCCCTCAGCGCCGCCGAGGTGGCCGCGTCGTTCCGCGCCGGGCTGATCGACGTGCCGCTCGGGGAGGCGCTCAAGGCGCTGACGCCCGAGCAGCGGCAGCATCGCGACCACATCCTCTCCGAATTGACGAAGGCGCGGGCCGCCCTCGCCGCGCTGCCGCCGGCGCTGGGGCTGGCCTACGCCGCCAACCCGGGCAAGCCCGAACCGACCTTCGTGTTGCGCCGCGGCGACGTGGAGAAGCCAGACGAGGAGGTCTCGGCCGGCGCCCTGTCGGCGGTGAAGTCGCCGAGGTCGGACTTCGGTCTGACGGCGGACGCGCCGGAGGGCGAGCGCCGCCGCAAACTGGCCGACTGGCTGGCCGCCGCCGATAACCCGCTGACGCCGCGGGTGATGGTCAACCGGTTGTGGCAGTACCACTTCGGCCGCGGCCTCGTGGCGTCGTCCAGCGACTTCGGCTTCAACGGCGATCGGCCCTCCCATCCCGAATTGCTCGACTGGCTCGCTGACGAGTTCGTGCGCTCCGGCTGGTCGGTCAAGCACCTACACCGGCTCATCATGCTGTCGGCGACCTACCGGCAGTCGTCGCGCCCCAACCCGGAGGCGGCCGCGGTCGATGCCGACGACCGCCTGCTGTGGCGCTACCCGGCGCGGCGGCTCGAGGCCGAGGCGGTGCGCGACGTGATGCTGGCCGTCAGCGGGCAGCTCAACCCGCGCATGGGGGGGCCGAGCTATCGTCCGTTCACAATCACGGTCTTCAATTCGACTTTTTACACCCTCATCGACGAGGCGACTCCCGAAATGCAGCGGCGCACCGTCTACCGCATGAACGTCAACTCGGCGAAGGACCCCGTGCTCGATGCGCTCGACTGCCCCGACCCGTCGGTCAAGGCGCCGCGCCGCGCCGTGACGACGACGCCGCTGCAAGCGCTCGGGCTGATGAACAACGCGTTCGTGATGCGCCAGGCGAAGCACTTCGCCGAGCGCGTCGCGAAGGAGGCGGGCGACGAGTCGGCGGCGCGGGTGGCGCTGGCGTACCGCCTCGCGCTGGGGCGGGAGCCGACCACGGCGGAGAAGGAGCGGGCCGCCGGCCACGTGCGTGAGCAGGGGGTCGAGAGCCTGTGCTGGGTGTTGCTGAACGCGAGCGAGTTCCTGTACATTCGGTAAAGCCTGTGGATGGCGAAGTCAAGGAGAGGACTATGGGCGGCGAAGAGATTACCCTCCGCGGCGTGGTCAAGAACGGCATGATCGTCTTCGAGCAGCCTTTGCCGTTTCCGGATGGCACTTATGTCACTGTTACCGTCCACACAATCGTTCCCCGCAGCGAAGCCGAGGTTGCGCAGTTATCGGCAGACGCTATCCGAGAGGTTGACCAGTGGGAACGGCAGGAGTAGTCCTGTGGACTTCGAGACAATCAGTTTTCAGTGCGTCGTCAAGGACGGCGTCATCGTGCCCCCGCACGACGTCAAGTTGCCCGAAGGCGTTGCGGTGAGCGTCAGCGTATTCCCTCTCGTGATGGACCCCGAACTCCAGGCGGAAACCGCCGCTTGGCAGCGCCTCAGCGACGAGGGCTGGGCCATGATCGATGCATGGGAACGGCAGGAGTGAGCCTGGCAGCGGGTGATATACCCTCGCCGCTGCAAAACCAACGTTTAGCGGCCGCCCTCGGGGCGGCGCTGGGAGCGCCGCCCCGAGGGCGGCCGCTAAACAACCGGAAATCGCATGGCCTGAGTATGTCCCCCACGGCTCAGGGCTGAGCAATCACCAGCCGCAAACGGTTGCGACCGGAGAGACACTTGTAGTCCAGCTCCTCGACCAGGCTGCGCACCAACTGAATACCCATTCCCCCCGCCCGCCGTTGCTCCAGAGGCAGCGATCTGTCGAACTCGGGTGCCGACCGCGGGTCGAAGGGGGTGCCGTCGTCCTCGATCAGAACGACGACGCGAGCGGGTTCCACGTCGAGCCGCACGTCTATGAGCCCCGTGGCCGACCCCGTGCTATGGTTAATCAGGTTGATCATGATCTCCTCGAGGACGACGCGCACCTTGCCCACCGTCTTCGACGACACGGCGTGCCGGGCGAGGAAGTCCTCCACCTCCGGCCCCAGCGTGATCAGGTCGGCGACGTTCCTGTTGAGGGTCTTGTGAAGCGTCGTGCTCATGCGGGGCGGCCGGGGAACAAGATCTGCATCGCCTCTTCCTGGCTATGGACGATGGGGATGGCCTCACCGAGGCCGATGGACTTCATCGCCTCCTCGACCAGGGGCTGGGGGTTGAGCAGGACCATTCGGGCGCCGAAGCGCTGCATCGACCGGGCGCAGGAAATGAACACGCCCATGCCCAGCGAGGTGATGAATTCGACCCCGGAGAGGTCCACCAGCGTCGGCCGGCGCCGGGCGGCCGTGTACCCGTGGAACTTCATGTCGATGGCATGGACGCCGGCAATGTCCATCTTGCCGACGAGCGCCAGGTGGGTCATCTGATTGTCGAGGCGGATCTCGTTAATCTGCATTGCGGATCGGCTCCTGTGGTCGGGACAGGCGAGGCTCACCGACGCCTGCCGGTCACCTGCGTGGGCTCCAGGTTTGTCAGGTCGTTGCGCGGCGGTGACGGGCCGGCCAGGCGCCCCCAGCCGACCAGGCACATGTCGTCGCTCTGCGGGTGGCTCCCGAGGAAGCCCTGCACCTCGCGCACGATCCGCTCGCCGGCCTCGGTCACACCGACAGGCCCCCGCAGCAGCAGCTCGCGGAGACAGTCGAGGCCGTACATCTTCCCGGCGGCGTTGATGGCTTCCGTGAAACCATCGGTGTATCCGAACCAGAGGTCGCCGGACTCTACCTCCACCTGAAGCTCCTTGTAGTCGCGTCCCGGCAGGATGCCCAGGGCGACGCCCCGGTGCGACTCGCCGACCTGCTCGACCACTCCGGACGCCCGCCGGCGCAGCGGCAGGAGATGGCCGGCGTTGATCAGCGTCAGCCGCGGCGCCGTGCGGTCGATGACGGCGAGCAGCAGGGTGACGAACCGGCCGGAGCCGCCGTCGCACAGACTGTTGTTCATGCGGCCCACGGCAGCCGGCGGCGGCTCGCAGGAGAGGTAGTATTTCAACTCGCCCGACAACTTGGCCATGAGGAGCGCGGCCGAGACGCCCTTGCCGGCCACGTCGGCAACGACGACGGCCAATCGCTGGTTGGGGAGTTCGATGAAGTCGTAGTAATCGCCGCCGACCTCGTGGGCCGTCTGGTAGTAGGCGAAGAACTGGTAGCCCTCGCAGGGGGGACACTCGGCCGGCAACAGGCTGAGCTGTACCTGCCGGGCCAGTTGCAAGTCGCGCTCGACAACCTGGCGGCGCAGGCCCTCTTCGTACAGGCGCGAGTAGCGGACGGAGACGGCGGCCTGGCTGACGGCGCCGGCCAGCACCTCCAGGTCGTCCGGGGTGAACAGGGAGCGCAGCTGGCTGCTGTCGATCTGCACGACACCGAACGGCTGTCCCTCGGCGTCGAGCAGCGGGGCGCACATGACCGAATGAATCTCCTGCTCCGCCATGCTCGTGGACGCGACCAAATCGGCATTCGATCCCGCGTCGGCCCAGAGGACGGCTTCACGGCGCGAAAGGACGCGGTTGATGATGGTGCGGCTCATTCCCTGGCGCGCCTCGGGCTCGGGGCAGCGGAAGTAGGTGGCGCGGGGGTTGAGCAGGTCCGGCCCCTCGGCGAAAGCGACGAAGCCGCGCTCGGCCTGGGGGAAGATGGCGAACAGTCCGGCCAGCAGCTCGCGCAGCGTCTGATCGACGTCGAGCGACCGGCCGAGCTTCTTGAGCATCGTCGCCAGGGCGCGCAGCTTCTCCGACGTGTAGCCGATCAGGGTGGAGGGCAGCGCCGGGGCGGCGACGACTCGGCTGGTGAACGCACGCGGCCGATCCTGCGCCTCGTCGATCAGGGCCACTGGGCTGAGCGTCTCCCCCAAGGACGTGCCGCTGCCGGGGTCTGCGCAAAACCTCAGCTCGATGTTGCCGATGGCGATACGGTCGCCGTCCCGCAGCGGCCTCTTGCCGGCCAGACGCTCCCCGTTCACGAGCGTGCCGTTGCGGCTGCCCTTGTCCTCGATGAAGTACTGGTCGCCGGACCGCTCGATCTCGGCGTGACGGCGGCTGACCCCGGTCCCGTCCTGAAACGGGTCGGAGATGTCACAATCGGGGTGGCGCCCCAGGGTGGCGCGGTCCTTTAGCGGAAAGACCCATTTGCCGTTGTGCGTTCCGCGTGTTCGTATCAGAACAGCCATGCCAACGGACTCCTCCGCCCCCCGCCGGGTGGTGAGACGATCGCGGTGCCCGGACGGTCCGGTCACCGGCAGAATTATACCGGCATTATCTGGAGCGCCGAAAGGAAATCTGCGCGAACCGACCGCGCGTCGTTTGAGCGAGCGGCGGCACAGATGGCCTTGACGAGCCGGTGGGTCAGGTGCAGGCTAATAACTTGACGACGAATGCCAGGAGTGACCACTTCCGAGGATCCGCGATGACCGACCAACCCGCCCTCTCGCGCCGCCACTTCCTCTGGCAGACCGGCGGCGGCCTCGGCGCCATCGCCCTTGCCTGGATGCTCGACCGTGAGGCCCGCGCCGGCGAGCGCGAAACCGCAAGCGGACAGCGGCCGCACTTCACCCCCAAGGCCAGGCGCGTCGTCCAGATCTTCTGCGCGGGCGGGGTCAGCCACGTCGATACCTTCGACCACAAGCCCGGCCTGGCCAAACATCACGGCGAGGAACTGACCGGCAAGGGCAAGATCGATACCTTCTTCGGCCAGCCCGGCCGCCTCATGAAGAGTCCCTTCGCCTTCCGCCGCCGTGGCAAGAGCGGCCGGTGGGTCAGCGACCTGCTGCCGCACCTCGCCGGCTGTGTCGATGACATGACGTTCATCCACTCGATGGTGGCCAAGACCTCGAACCACACGCCGGCCACCTTCCAGATGAACAGCGGCTTCACGATGAACGGCTTCCCTTGCGTGGGTGCCTGGCTCTCCTACGGCCTGGGCAGCGACAATCAAGATCTGCCGGCCTTCGTCGTCCTGCCCGACCCGCGCGGCCTGCCCGCCGGCGGCGCCATCAACTGGACCAACGGCTTCCTGCCCGCCGCCCACCAAGGCGTAGCCTTCCGCACCTCCGGCGAGCCGATCCCCGACCTGTTCCCGCCGAAAGACGTGTCCCCCGGGCGGCGCAAGGCCGGCATGGACCTGCTAGCCCAGATGAATCAGGAATTCCTCGACGCCAACCCCGGCGACAGCACCCTCGCCGCGCGCCTCCGCTCCTACGAACTGGCCGCGCGCATGCAAGCGAGCATCCCCGAGGCCGTCAACTTTAGCGACGAAAGCGAGGCGACGAAGCGCCTTTACGGGCTGGACGACAAGGCGTCGGAGGGCTTCGGCCGCAACTGCCTGCTGGCGCGGCGGTTGCTGGAACGCGGCGTGCGCTTCGTGCAGCTCTTCAACGGCGGGGCCTTCGGCTCGCCGCGCATCAACTGGGACGCCCACGAAGATCTCGTGGAGAACCACACCAAGCAGGCCGCGGTCATGGACAAACCGGTGGCCGGCCTCCTCACGGACCTGAAGCGGCGCGGCCTGCTCGACGACACGCTGGTGGTGTGGACGACGGAGTTCGGCCGCACCCCGTTCACACAGGGCATCGGCGGCAAGGGGCGCGACCACCATCAGCTCGCCTTCACCTGCTGGCTCGCCGGTGCCGGCCTGAAGCGCGGCTTCGCTTACGGCGCGTCGGACGAGTTCGGCTACCAGCCCGTCGAGAACCCGGTGACGATCTACGACTTCCACGCCACCATCCTGCACCTGCTCGGCCTCGATCACAAGCGGCTGACGTATTACCACAACGGCATCCAGCGCCGCTTGACCGACGTGCATGGCGAAGTGGTCGAAGACGTCCTGGCGTGACGCGCCTCAGAACCGCCCGTCCGCGGCGGCGTCGATCATGCCGATGTAGGACAGGGCAATGCGGAAAATGCAGAAAATGATAATGCCGGCGACGACCATCCACACGCCCCAGCCGGCGGTGCTCGCAAGGACCTTCAGCCGCCGCTCCGCCTCCTCGGCGTACTGCTCGCCCTGCTGCTCCAGCACGTCGGTCAGCCGGCCGCTCTCCTCGCCGACCGCGATGACGTGCTCAAACGTCTCGGGGAACAGCCGCGTCCGCGCCAGGGCAACGGTCAGGTCGTCACCCCCCTTGACCGCTTTCTGCGCCGTATCCGCGGCGGCGGCGAAGGCGCCGTTGCCGGTGGCGCGAAAGCTCAGGCGCAGCGCCCGCGCGATCGGCATCGCCGTCTCCAGCGTCAGGCGCAGCGCCAGGCAAAAGCGCATGAGCGCCAGCGCTTGCAGACACGGGCCGACCACTGGCAGGCGCAGCAGCAACCCGTCGAGTACCCCCTCACGGAAGACGCGCTTGGCGATGACGTAGGCGGCGAGGGTGCCGCCGAGCAGGCCAAACGCGCCACAGAGGAACCCCAGCGCCGGCCCCGGTCCCGTGCCCAGGCCAATGGGGTCGAACCCCTTCGAGCCGGGGTTGGCCTGCGTGATGATGCCGAGGATGAAGATGAGTCCAGCGATCACGAAGATGGCGGCGACGAGCTGAAAGGCCGGCCAGGCGATCTGGCTGAGGAACTGCCGCCGCAGCCGCAAGAGCAGCTGGAAATACTTCTCGAGCTCGCGGAAGACTTCCGGCAGCATGCCGGTCTGTTCGCCGACCGTGGCCAGGGCCGTGAACAGCGGCGGGAAGGCGGCCGTCTCTTTTTTCAGCAGCTCTTCGAGGTCGTCGCCGGTCTCCAGGCCGGCGCTGATGCGCGCCGCCACCGGCCGCACCGCCGCCGTCCCCTTGGCGGCTTGCTGCCGGAACACGTCGCGCAGCGTCAGGCCGGCGCCGAGGTAGTGGCGCATGGCACGGCACAGGTCGATCAGGCCGGACAGCGGCAGACGGCGCGACAAGGACATGGCCCCCGCAAGCACGGCTCAGAAACTGTTTCACGAATGGCGAGCGGCGCGGCGTCAGCCCGCCGGTTTCGGCTTTACCGGCGGGCTGACGCCGCGCCGCTCGCCATTCGTGAAATGATTTCTTAGCGCTTCTCCTGCTTCTCCCACCAGGCGCGCCACTTCTTGACGGCGGCCTCGCGCTCCTCCGGGGTGGCGCTCTTCGCCGGGCCGTGGTCGGCGCCCTTGCTCAGCTTCACCAGCGCCGTGTGCGCCGCCTCGCGCACCCCGGCGTTTTCGTCGCCGAGCAGGTCGATCAATTCGTCGCCGAGTTTCAGGCCCTTGCTGGCGATCACCCGCGCCGCCGCGGCCCGCACCTCGGCACGGTCGTCCTTCGTCTTCTCCTTGATGACGCGCACCCCCTGCCGGACCAGGTTCTTGTCGAGCAGGTCGCGCGCCAGGTCGCGCACGTCCCCCTCATAAGAAGCGGCGGCGCTGCCCAGGGCGGCAATCGCTTCGGGGCCCTTGCGCGTTTCCAGCTCGACGAGGACCTCCTTCAGGCGTGGGCCGCGTTCGCTGCCGGCCGCCTTCGCCAGGTCGCTCACCGACATCGAGCGCAGCCCCTTGTCGGTCGAGTCCGAGGCGGCCGGCTTGGTCGGTTTGGTCTTCGCCTCCCGGGCCAGCGCCCCTTTGCGCAGCATGCAGGCGACGCGCAGGTCTTGCAGCACGGCCGCATGGCGCGTCTTGCCGACGCCGGCGCCGATGTTCTCGCGGGCAAATTCGAGCAACTCGCGGTCCTCGCTGGCCGACAGCATCTTCGTCAACTTCTTGGCGATGACGACCGCCGGGCAACTGCCTTCGATGGTCGCCGCCTTGTTCAGCCCACGGATCAGGGCCGGGATGCCCTCGGGGCCGATCTTGTCGAAGTCCCGCAGGGCCGTCTTGTAGTCGTCGCCGCGCAGTTTGCCGATGTCCGCCTCGATGAAGCGGTCGATGGTCGCGTCGAGCTTGTCTTCCTCCTCGTCGGTCAGCGCCGGCAGGCTCGGCGCGATGGCGCTCGGCTTGCGCGGCGCGTCGGGGTCGCCCGACATCACCACGGTCAGGGTGAGGGTAAGGAAGGTCGTGGTCATCGGCATTTCCCCCCAGAGCCGCTTGCGGCTTAGCGTTCGCTTCCCCGAGGCTGCGCGAACGCTAAGCCGCAAGCGGCAAGTCAACGATCAATCCTAACTGCTCGCAGGGCGCATTACCATCCTGTACGGAACGCTTTCCCCCGCGCACCTTGCGCCTGCCCCCTATCCGCGCTCCTGGCGCATCGCCTCCTCGTTGCTCGGCAACCCCAACTCCGCGCGCATTCGGTCGGTTTCCGCATACACCTCGTCGAGGATACGGATGTTCGTCCTCATGTTACGGTATTCGACGACCCACGCCATCGCGTTGACCACCAGCGCCGTCCCGGCCAGCGCCGCGTGAATCCAGGCCGGCCAGTCGAAGTTCTGGCGCCCCGCCCCCGCGGCGGCCGTCGCGATGGTGACGAGCATGGCGAGGATGGCGCGGGGCGTGTTCTTGCGCTTGATCTCGCGTGTCTGTCGCGGCCAGCGCTCGTCCGGCAGGCGGTATTCGATGCAGACCTCCTTCACCCACCGGCCGGTCCCCAGGAAGTAGGTGATGGCCAGGCAGTGGGTGAGCAGCACGGCCAGGGCGGTGAACAGTCCCAGGACGAAATGCGTCAGGTAGACCGAGCCCTCTCGGGTGAGACCGCCCTGCTGCCAGGAGAGGACGCCGGAGACCGCACTGGCGATCAGCGCCAGGCCGGTGAGTGTCACGAAGACGAGGAAGATGCGTGTCATGAAAGTAGCGGACGGCGACAACCGTTCACGCGGTAACGAAGAGGCCCGGAAAACACAACCGTCCGGCGCTGCGCCCTATCGGGGCAGAAGCCCGGCGCCGGACGGCCGTCATCGGCCGGTTTTTTGCGGCGGCGCCCCGGGCAGGCGCTATAATAGAGGGCACGGACGGGCCAGGGTGGCGCGTCCGGGGGCGGGCGTATTGACTGGACCGCGGATCACTCCGGCCCCTCGCTTTGCAGGCGGTGCAAACTCGACGCCATGGCGCTGACGCTTCTCCTGGCCGACGCGGCTCCCCCAGTTCGTCCGGCGCTGCCGAGTCCCGGCGATTTGCTCTGGGCGGCGCTGCCGCTGATCGGCATACTCCTGGTCGCCGCCCTGGTCATTTACCTCTTTGACCGCTGGCGCAAGCGGTCTGCCGTGACCGAGCCGGATGCCTGTGCCCCGAACGATCAGTTGTCGCACTTTCGCTCATTGTACGAACGGGGCGAGATGAGTCGGGAGGAATTCGACAGGGTAAAGGCCCTGCTCGCCGGTCAGCTGCGCAAGGAGTTGAACGTGCCCGCCCCCCCGGCCCCCGTGTCGTCCCCCCCCGCGGAGGCCGCCCCGAGCGATGCGATCATCCCGGCTGTTCCGCCCGACCGGCAAAGTCCGCCCCCCCCGGATACGCCGCCCCCTTGAGGCGCGGCCGAAAGTGCTTGCTCAGCCTGGCCCGCGGGCGTACAATTGCTCGCGGAAACGACTCAAGCCGTTGCACGCCAAACACTTCGACGGATCGGAGAATGTTGAGGCCTGGAGGCCCTGCCCGTCACGAACTTTCCTCAGGTCCACCACTCCCGACCGCAGGTTCGGGCCGCGGTGCAAGAAGGAGATCGCATGCCGACGAAAGACTCGGGTGCAGGGGGAGCTGGTCGCAAGCCCGCTACCGGGAACACCGGGCGCAACCGCAACGCCTACTGTTCCTTCTGCCGCAAGAGTTACAGGGAGGTCGGCCCCCTGGTCGAGGGGCCCGGCGACGTCTATATCTGCGGCGAGTGCATCGAGTTGTGCCAGTCGATCATCGACCAGGAGAAGCGCCGTCGCGGAGCCTCCAAGGCCCTCTTCACGCACATCCCCTCGCCGCGCACGATCAAGGAAAAGCTCGACCAGTACGTCATCGGCCAGTCGCGCGCCAAGAAGGTGCTCTCCGTGGCCGTCCACAACCACTACAAGCGCCTGTCGCTGGGCGACCAGGGGCACGGCGACGTCGAGGTGGACAAGAGCAACATTCTCCTCATCGGTCCGACCGGCAGCGGCAAGACGCTCCTGGCCCGGACGTTGGCCAAGGTGCTCGACGTCCCCTTCGCCATCGGCGACGCCACCACGTTGACCGAGGCCGGCTACGTCGGCGAGGACGTCGAGAACCTGCTGCTCAAGTTGCTGCACGCGGCCGACTTCGACATCGAAGCGGCCCAGCGCGGCATCGTCTACATCGACGAGGTCGATAAGATTGCCAAGACTCACCAGAACGTCAGCATCACGCGCGACGTCTCCGGTGAAGGCGTGCAGCAGGCCCTGTTGAAGATGCTGGAAGGGACGGTCAGCAACGTGCCGCCGCAGGGCGGCCGCAAACACCCCGAGCAGCAGTACATCCAGGTCGATACGACGAACATCCTGTTCATCTGCGGTGGCACCTTCGTCGGCCTCGACAACGTCATCGCCCGCCGCGTCGGCAAGAAGACAATCGGCTTCGGCAGCAACCCGGAGCAGCGCGAGCAGAGCCTGGGCGCCATGCTCAACCAGGTGACCAGCGACGACCTGATCGAGTTCGGCATGATCCCCGAGTTCATCGGCCGGCTGCCGGTCCTGGCCCCGCTCGACCCGCTCGACGAGGAGTCGCTGGTGCGCATCCTCACCGAGCCGCGCAACGCCCTGGTGCGGCAGTACCAGAAGCTCTTCGAGATGGAGGGGGCGGAGCTGGAGTTCCACGCCAAGGCGCTGCGCGAGATCGCCAAGAAGGCGAAGGAGCGTGACACCGGCGCCCGCGGCCTGCGCAGCATCGTCGAGGAGATCATGACCGACGTCATGTTCGAGTTGCCCGAGATCGAGTCGAAGGGCAAGTACGTCGTGAGCGAGGACGTGGTCCTCGGCAAGGCGAAGATGTTCGAGCAGCCGGCCGCTTCTCCCGACAAGAAGAGCGCGTAACGTCGATTAACTAGTTGACAGTCAGGCCGCTTGCGGCTTAGCGTATGTTATCACGCTAAGCCGCAAGCGGCGTTTGCGTTTCTTCTCCCAGCACCGTGAGGGCGCCCGTGATGCGCGCAAAACCTCCCATCCACCGCCTGTCGGAATTGACTGACGGCCAGCTGGCCGACTTCTTCGCCCTGCTGGTCGAGCGGAGCAAGGGCGCCACGCGCGACGGCAAGCCGTTCTACACCTGCCGCTTCCGCGACCTGCGCCGCACTGTTACCTACATGGCCTGGGCCGACGGCAAGCACTTCGAGGAGTGTGAGACGAAGTGGCAGGAGGGCCGATTCTACAAGGTCCGCGCCAGCTACGGCCAGCACGAGCGCTACGGCCCGCAAATTGACGTCGTCGCCATCCGCGAGGTGTCCGAGGAGGATCGGGCCGACGGCTTCGACCCCGCCGAGTTCATCGAGCATTCCCGCTACGACCGCGAGAAGATGTTCGCCGAGCTGCGCGGCCTGGCCGAGACGAGCATCGGCGACGAACCGCTGCGCCGGCTGGTGCTAGGGTTGCTCGACACGCACGCTGACGCGATCAAACGCCTGCCGGCGTCGATCGGCAAGTTCCACCCCTTCGCCGGCGGACTGCTGGAGCACACGCTGTCGGTGACGCGGTCGTGCCTGTGGCTGGCGGAGCGTTACGCAGCCCACTATTCGGAGCTGAAGCCGCCGCTGAACCGCGACCTGGTGGCGGCCGCCGCCGTCCTGCACGACATCGGCCGGGTGATGGAACTGTCCGACGACCCGCTGGCGCCGCAGCCGACGGTGCCGGGGCGGCTGTTCGGACACCTGTTCCTCGGCCGCGACCTGGTGCGCGACGCCGCCCGCGAGCAGGGCGACGTGAACCCCGAGCTGGTGCGGCTGCTCGAACACGTCATCGTCACGCACCTGACCTTGCCGGAGTGGGGCTCACCGCGCTTGCCGCTGGTGCCGGAGTGTCTGATCCTGCACCACGCGGACGACCTGGACGCCAAGCTGGAGATGTACGCGCGCTGCCTGACGCGCGACACTGCGGCGGGACCGTTCACGGATCGCGACCCGGTGCTGGGGCGGCAGCTGTACAAGGGGCGGAGCGTGTGAGCCATCGTCATGCCTGCTCCCGTGGCGATAGGTTCGGCGACGGGAACGTCTCGGCCTCACCGCTGCGAGCAAGCATGGCCAAGAGATTGGCGAAGACTAAGACAACCAATGGGTCACAACAGCGTGGCCAAGATTCAGGGACATCGAGCAACGGGCTGAGCGGTCATGGACAGCAAAAGGCTCCTGAAGCGCCCTCTATCCATACGGGAAATCCTGCTTTGGGCCGATGCCCACCGAGAAGCAGCGGGGAAGTGGCCCACCAAAGACAGCGGAACCATCGCCGCCGCGAGGTTCGAGACGTGGGCCAACGTAGACAATGCGCTGCGAGTCGGTCTACGGAGCCTCGAAGGCAGTAGCTCGCTGGCCAAACTGCTGGCCGAGCAGCGGGGTGTGCGCAACATCCACGGCCTGCCTTCGCTGACGGAAGAGAGAATCCTTGCCTGGGCGGACGCACACCACCAGCGCACCGGCGTGTGGCCCACGGCCACATCCGGCGTCATCGCTGATTCGGGCGGCGAAAAATGGTTCCTGGTTGACCAGGCCCTGTATGCGGGTACTCGAGGGCTGGACGGGGGTTCCTCCCTGGCCAGGCTGCTCGCCAAGCATCGAGGGACCCGCAATCGCAAACAGCTTCCACCCCTGGTCGAAGAGAAGATTCTTGAGTGGGCCGACGCACACTACCGGCGCACTGGCATCTGGCCCAGCGCAAAATCCGGCCCGATCCAGGAGGCCCCGGGCGAGACGTGGACTGCCGTGCAAATGGCCTTGAGAAAGGGCCTACGAGGGTTCCCGGGCGGCTCCTCGCTGCCCCTCTTGTTGGCCGAGAAGCGTGGGGTGCGGAATGTCTGGACCCTGCCGAAGCTAACGGTTCAACAAGTCGTGACTTGGGCTGAAGCCCACCACGAACGAACCGGCGAGTGGCCTCAGCAAAACACGGGACCGATACCGGAAGCGCCCGGAGAAACCTGGAACGCCGTTGACAAGGCCCTCAAGAAGGGGTCACGGGGATTGCCGGGGAGGCTGTCCCTCGCCAAGTTACTCGCCAGGGAGCGAGGTGTCCGCAACCGCAACAGCGCTCCCAACCTCACCCGAAAGAAAATCCTCGCATGGGCCGACGCCCACCGTCGTCGTACCGGGGAATGGCCGACCCGGAACTCCGGCCCGATAACCGAGGCACCGCAAGAAACGTGGTTAGCGGTGGATGCGGCCCTGCGACAAGGCTCTCGTGGACTTCGTGAGGGTTCGTCGCTGGCCCGTCTGTTGGCTCAGCACCGGGGTCGCAAGAACATCCAGGGCCTTCCGCAGCTGTCCCAACGAAAGATCCTGGCATGGGCCGACGCCCATTACCAGCGCACCGGCAAGTGGCCGAACACCAGGAGCGGCGACGTGTTCGAGGCGCCACACGAGAAATGGAAACTGATCGACGAGGCGTTGCGCCAAGGGCACCGAAACTTGCCGGGCGGATCGTCCTTGCTTAAGTTGCTGGCCAAGAAGCGGGGGCGGCGGAATCCCTTGAACCTACCGCCGCTGACGGAGGCACAGGTGTTGGCGTGGGCCGCCTTGCATCGGCAGCGCACCGGCGCCTTCCCCAAGTACAACTCCGGGCCGATCACCGATGCTCCCGGGGAAACCTGGGCAGGGGTGGACTGGGCACTCCAGTACGGCAAGCGTGGTCTTGCCGCCGGGTCGTCGCTGGCGAAGCTCTTGGCTGCGCAGAGAGACGGGCGGAGGCAATAAGGGTTGGGTCTGAGCATAACACTCGGAAAATGCTGAGGAGCGAGCTGTCGGCGCTCAAGCACAACCAGAGGACTTTTTTTCATACCCCGTCGGCTCTTGTCTTGTGGAAAAACGCCGGATGACGGCATCCTCGGCCCCGGCGTCCGAGGAAGGCGGGAGGTAGTTGAAAAGAAAAAACGAGTTGACTCTAGTATCACTTGTCGATACTATAGTGCAGATGAACAAGAAGCACCGCCGGACGCTCCAGGCGATCTTCACGGAACCCATCCGGGCGAACGTCAACTGGTCGGACATCGAGGCCCTATTCGGCGCCTGCGAGGCCGCGATCAGCGAGGGGGAGGGCTCGCGGGTGCGAGTCGCCCTGAACGGTGTGCGGGCCGTCTTCCACCGCCCGCATCCTCAAAAGGAAACCGACAAAGGGGCTCTGCGATCAGTGCGGCGCTTTCTGACCGAAGCAGGAGTTACGCCATAATGGAATACAAAGGTTACATTGGCCGCGTGGAGTTCGATGACGACGCCCGCATCTTCCACGGCGAGGTCATCAACACTCGTGACGTAATTACCTTCCAGGGGTCGTCGGTGGACGAACTGCTCAAGGCGTTTTCTGATTCGGTGGACGATTACCTGGCGTTCTGTAAGGAGCGAGGCGAAGACCCGGACAAACCTTTCTCGGGCCAGTTCGTCACCCGGATTTCCCCGGAACTGCACCGCAAGATCCATTATGCGGCTACTCTATCCGGCAAGAGCCTCAACGGCTGGGTTCAGGAGCAGTTGCAAATTGCCGCGATGTCCTCTCTGCAGAACCCCAAGCCCAAGCAAGCCAATCCGAGCAGAGGCACGAAGAGAGCACAGAGAGGAAGACGAGGGCAGGGGCACGGTCGCGTTGAGACTCGGGCGAAGTCCAAGGCTACGTCCTCTCCAACCGAAGGGGTCCTCTCTTGACCGGCTTCCTGGCAGCCTTGCCAGGAATGCATCGGCCAAGCGGCCGGGGGGCGCCGTGCCGTGCGGCACTGCCACGCGAGTGTTACCCAGCGGCCCGCGCTCTCGAACCTTGCCCCTGCTCAACGATATCCGTGGGGAGCGTCATGGCGTTACGATGCCTTCCGAGCAAGACGGCAGTGCGGGGCACTGCGATTGTACCACGTCGGCACATGGACCACCCTGCTCAGCCTGGATCATCCTTTCGTCATCACCCCATCCAGGTTCAACAGCACATTCGCCACCACTGTCCACGCCGCCGCCTCCGCCGGGTCCGTCCCGGCGGGCAGCGGCCCCAGCGGGTCGGTCGCCAGCGCCGTCGCCGCCTGGGCGTCTTTCTTGTAGTGTTCCCGCTCCTCCTCGAACAGCGCCACGACGCGCTTCACCTGCTCCGCCGACGCCGGCCGTGCCAGTACCAGCCGCAAGCCGTACTTCGCTCGATCCTCGGCGCCGGCCCCCCCCTCCTTCAGGATTCGCCGTGCCAGCGCCTGCGCCGCCTCGACGAACACCGGATCATTGAGAGTGACGAATGCCTGCAGCGGCGTGTTGGTCCGCACCCGGCGCACCGTGCAGGTTTCGCGGCTCGGGGCATCGAACGTCGTCATCGAAGGGTACGGGATCGTTCGCCGCCAGAAGGTGTACAGCCCACGGCGGTAGCGGTCCTCGCCGGTGCTGGTCGGGTAGGTGCGCTGGCCGTTGAACGCCGCCTGCCACAGGCCCGGCGGTTGCGGCGGGTACACCGACGGCCCGCCGACCTTCCGGCTCAACAGGCCGCTCAGCGCCAGCGCCTGGTCGCGCACCATTTCCGCCTCCAACCGGAAGCGCGGCCCGCGCGTCAGCAGACGGTCCTTCGGGTCTTTCGCGATCAGTTCCGGCGTCACCCGGGACGACTGCCGATAGGCCGCCGACGTCACCATCATTTTCAACAGCGCCTTGGTGTCCCAGCCGAGGCGAACGTATTCCGTCGCCAACCAGTCGAGCAGCTCGGGATGGCTCGGCAATTCGCCCTGCGTGCCGAAGTCCTCCTCCGTGGCGACGAGGCCGGTGCCCCACAGCTGCGCCCAGAACCGATTCACGGCGACGCGGGCGGTCAGCGGGTTCTCCGGCGCCACGATCCACTTCGCCACGCCGAGCCGGTCGAGGGCCGACCCCGGCGGCAGCGGGTGGAACGACGACGGGATGCCCGCCTCGACCTTGTCCCCCTTGTCGAGGAAGTTGCCTTTCACCATCACGTTCGTCGCACGGTGTCGCTCCGGCGGCAGCTCCACCATCACCGGCAGCATCACCGGCACCGGCCGCGACTTCTCCAGGCGGGCGATCTCATCGCGGAGGGTTTTTGTCGCCGGCGCCACCGTGCGGTAGTGGGCGGCGAGGCTCGCCTGCTGCTCCAGGGTGCGTTTCTCGGCCGGCGTGTCGATGATCGCCAGGAGGGCCGCGGGGACGGCCGAGCGCTGAAGCACGCGCGCGTCGTTCGTCACCGACAGGCGGAAGCGCCCCAGGTTGTGGCCGGCCGTCTTGAAGCGATGCTCCAGGCGGAACGTCAGCAGCGTCGGGCCGCCGCCGAGCGGCGCGGCGCCCACGAACACCGCGGCGTGCCCCGACTTCATCTCCGGGCCGACGGCCCAGCCGCTTTTCGTCGCGTCGGGCTGGTCGATCGCCGCCGCGACGGGGAACTTGTCCTGCGCGTGATCGGCGAGCGCCTGCGCCAGCGCCACCATCTGCTTGCCGGTCGGCGATAACTCGCGCTTCGGCGCCGGCGGCTCGGCCACGCTCTGCTGCCAGACGACCTTGCGGGCGTCGTCGAGGACCGACACGCGGAAGTTGGCCAGCCGGGCGCCGGTGCCGCCGTCGGTGCGATTCCAGATGACGATCTGCTCGATCGAGGCCGGCGCGTCGAGTTTCACCTCCCACCACGGGTTGGCCTCGATCCGGGTGTGCGTGACCGACTTCGAGCGGAAGTAATCGCCGTCGGTGTTGCCGTCGATGGCCAGCTTCGCCGGGCCGTCGTAGTCGGTGCTGGACTGCGACGCCTCGCCCTTGCGCGCCAGGTTCTGACCGCCGCCGAAGACCTGCACCTCGGCCAGCGACAGGCTCTTGCCTTCCCCGGGAACCTCGACCCGGACAAAGCGGCCCGCGGGCGCTTTCCCTTCCTGCCCGGCCGGCTCCGCGGTGACGGCGAAGCGCGACAGCACGAAGTTGCCGTCGCCCGCCCGACCCGACCCGCCGCCCGGCAGCGCCGCGTCGGGGATGACCTCCAGCCGGAACGCCGTGATCCCTTTCAGATCGACCTTCGCCGTGATCGTGTAGGTGTCGTTGGCCGGGTTCGTCCCCTCGGCGCGGATCGATTTGTCGGGCAGCGTCTTCAGCGCCGCCCCGCCCTCGGACTTCGCCGACAGCGGCTCCGGCACGACCCACTCGGAGTGCGGCCGCAGTTCCGCTTCCCACTTCGCCTGGGCGGCCGCCAGCTCCGGCGTCGAGACGTCCAGTTGCTTGCGCAGCTCGGCGATGCGGGCGTCGGCCCGGGTGACCTGCACCTCCTGGCCGCGCGTCGGCGCGGGGATCGTCGGGCTCTCGTCGGGCTGATCGTTGTCGGCCGTCTGGTTGAAGACGGCGAAGAAGCGGTAATACTCCTTCTGCGTAATGGGATCGAACTTGTGGCTGTGACACTTGGCGCAGCCCATCGTCAGCCCCATCCACACCTGCATCGTCGTATCGACGCGGTCCTTGACGGCGGCGACGCGGAACTCCTCGCGGTCGGTGCCCCCCTCGGTGTTGGTCATGGTGTTGCGGTGGAACGTCGTCGCCACGCGCTGCTCCAGCGTGGCCTTCGGCAGCAGGTCGCCGGCGATCTGCTCGACGGTGAACTGGTCGAACGGCAGGTTGCGGTTGAAGGCGTCGATGACCCAATCGCGGTAGCGCCAGACGTTGGGCCGCAGCGGGTCGGAGCCGTAGCCGGCCGAGTCGGCGTAGCGCGCCAGGTCCAGCCACGTCCGCGCCCAGCGCTCCCCGAGGGCGCTGTCCTTGAGGAGGCGATCGACAGCCTTCTCGTAGGCGTCGGGCGCCGTGTCCTTCTCGAAGTCCGCGACCTCCTCAGGGGCCGGCGGCAGGCCGCGTAGGTCGAGGCTGGCGCGGCGCAGCAGCGTGTACCGGTCGGCCTCCGCCGACGGCTTCAGGCCCTCCCTCTCCAGCCGCGCCAGGACGAAATTGTCGATGCCGTTGCGCAGCCACGCCTTGTCCTTCACCGCCGGCAGCGCCGGCCGTCGCGGCGGGACGAACGCCCAGTGCTCGGCGTAAGTCGCCCCTTCCGCGACCCAGCGCTTCAGCGTGGCGACCTGTTCCGGCGTCAAGCGGTTCTTGGCCTCCGGCGGCGGCATCCGCACCTCGTCGTCGCCGCTGCCGATTCGGCGGACCAGTTCACTCTTCTCGGGGGCGCCGGGGACGATGGCGGCGTTCCCCCTCTTGTCCCGGGCCGTGGCCGACTCGCGACGGTCGAGGCGCAGCTTGCTGGCTCGGCCGGCGGCGTCGGGGCCGTGGCAGGCGAAGCAGTTCTTGGACAGCACCGGCCGCACCTCGCGGTTGAAATCGACCGGCGCGGGCTTCGGCTCGGCCGCCTCGTCCGCCCGGACGGCGACGAGGAGGACCGACAGGCCCAGGAAGGGAAGACCAAGGAGGGAGCGCTGCGACATCGGGAGCCTCGCTGTGGGGTGGTCGCCGGCCGGGCGACGGGCGGGTGGGATCCTCAGTATACGGCAAGCGGAGGGGCGAGGACAGCAAGGCGTTTCCTTTTCCGAGTAGCCGTTGCACGAGCCGCGGCTCGTGCCCTTAACCACTTTGTTCTTGTCGCTCCCCCGACCGTCGGGTATCGTACAGCGCAAAGCTCCCGAAGTAGTCCGATTGTCGCACCGCTGCCAGCCGCGCAGGCCACTCCTCTCCCGCACCGCGGGCGGCAGCGAGAGCTTCCGCCGTCGCACGGCCCTCGCACAGTCCGGTGCCGGCTTGTCTCACTTCACTTCAGAAAGGGAAGGGTATGTTCAAGCACCTCTCCGTACGCGACGGGGCCAGCCTGGTGCTGCGCGTGGGCCTGGGGATCATCTTCATCTTGCACGGTTACCAGAAACTCCGGACCGACTGGGGCACCAACTGGTGGGAGGAACTCGGCCCCTACTTCCAACCTGTCGTGGCTTGGACGGAGTTGCTCGCCGGGGTCGCCCTGCTCCTTGGCCTGCTCACGCGGATCGCGGCACTGGGCCTCAGCTGCGACATGCTCGGCGCCTGGTACATCGTCGGCACTACCAAGGGGTTCATGCCGGGCGAAGTCGGCCCGACCGCTCGCCCGCTGTCCTCCCTGGATGTGGGCGCGGAGTACAACTTCGCGTTGCTCATCCAGTGCGCCGCCCTCATCCTGCTCGGCAGCGGTGTGCTCTCAGTCGATTACTGCCTCCGGCGCCGGCCGCGCGCCGCCACCGCCCCACCGCACATGGATGTCGCCTCGGCACCCGCGCATACGGCCCAAGGGTAGGCCCCAAATGAACCGGGCGTGGACACCGCGCGGTGTCCACGCCCGGCACAGTTCGGCGGGGCGTCACTTGCCGGCGACCTTCGGCAACTCCTTGAGCACCTCATCCACCTTGGTGTCGCTCAGTTCGCCGGCGCGGAAGGCGAAGTTGCTGACCACCTTCTGCTTGACGTAGAGCAGGACTGTCACGTCGGCGTCCTTCGCCAGCTTGTAGGTCGGGGGTCCGCCGACGTCCTCGAACACGCCCAGCGGCGCCCGGCGCAGCGCGTGCTTGTCGGCCCACTTCACCAGCTTCGGATCGAGGCTCGTCTGGTCGTCGCTGAGGAAAGTCACCCAGGCCCGCAACTCCTTGGCCTTGTGGTCGGTTACGCCCTTGTCGAGTCCCTTGACCAGCTTGGCGAGCGGGTCGCTCATCGAGCGGGCGAAGACGATCACCGCCGGCCGTTCCCCCGTCTCGCAGATGTAGCACGTCAGCTGGCCGCGCTGCGGCCCGGTCGCCACGAGGAAGGTGTAGGGCCCCGGCTTGCCGCCGACGGCCGTGCCGGAGACACACGGCTCGTCCGCCGCCCGGATCGTCACCACGAAACACACGAAACACACGAAAAGAACAGGCAGTCGTCGCATGAGCAGGCTCCCTCGTCCGGTTAGCGGCGGCTCGCAGAGCCGCGCGGCACTTGCTCCGGATGCACACACGGCGCATCAATCGGCCGGGCTTCAGTCAATGGGGGTCTGGTTAATTTCAATCGTGTTCGATGGCCGTGCCGGGAGGGCGGTGCGATGGGATGTGCTCTCCTTGTCGCGCATCGCGGCCAGTTCGGCCTCAAAGTCCTTCGCGTCGGCCCGGTTCCAGCACTTGCGGGCCAGTTCCGCGAAGCGCCTCGCCTCTTCGGTCCGCCCCTGGCGCTCGCACAGCACCTGCATTCCCATCGCCCCGCGCACGCTGGCGGGGTCGTGAGCCAGCGCCTCCAGGAACGCCTCCTCGGCCATGTCGAGGCGGTCGCCGTGCAGCGCCTCGGTGCCCCAGATTTCCATGAAGTAACCGCCGCCGCCCCATGAGTGATAGAGGAAGTCGCTCTTCGTCCGCTCCACGGTGCGGGCCAGCAACTTCAGCCCGGCATCGACGCCGCCGGTCCGGCACATCAGCACGCCCTGCACTTCCCACAAGCGCGTCTCCAGCGTCCGGTCGTCCTTGTGATCGACGAACGCGTGCTGCAGCGTCTCGACCTCGGGGGTGGCTCGTTCCGCGTCGCCCTGGTGCAGATAGACTTGCGCCGCCAGGTAGGCGGCCCGCAACTTGTCGTTCTTGCGGTAGCGCTGCACGACCTTCAGCGCCTCGTCGTAATCGCGCGCGGCGAGGTACAGACGGAACCACTGCTCCCAGTGGCGCAGCCCGGCGTCCCACGCCTCCTGCTTGATGGCCCGGCCCTCGCGGAAGCGGCCGTCGTGGATCAGCGAGCGCGTCAGCACCTCCATGTGATGGTCGAACTGCGGGTCGTCCCGGGGGGCGACGTTCATCTCCTTGTGGTAGGCGCGTTCAAGCTCAATCGCGTGGGCGGAACGGTCGCTGGTCTTGTCCCAGCGGCCGAGGCGCGTCGCCAGATGGGCCTGCATGTGGAACGGGTGCGGGATGCCCGGCGACGACTTGATGTAGTTCTCGGCGTAGACCCAGCCCAGGGCCGGCCGCTTCGACTGCTCGTAGTAGTGCAGCAGCTCGTGGTTGGCGCCGGGGTGCAGCGGATTGACGCGCAGCAGCGCCTTGTAGAACGGCACCGCCGACAGCCGCCGCCCGAAGAGGTCCGCCCCGCCGTCGAGGTGCGCCCGGTAGTACCACGCCTCCTCGTCGTCGTCGTACAGGGCGAGCATGTTGTCGATGGTGGCGATGGCGGCTTTGCGGCGTGTCTCCGGGTCGCCGACGCCGGGCAGCAGCCCCTTCTCCTGCATGCGGGCGAGTATCAACTGCTGTTCGCGGTGACTGGCCTTGTCGCGCAGGTCGTACGCCTTCTGGGCGGCCTTGGCGGCGTCCCCGTGGCCGGGGAAGTGCTCCAGGGCACGGCTCAATCCCCACGAGGCCAGGGCGCAGTCGGGGTCGTACCGCAGCGCCGTCTCGAACGAGCGGGCCGCCTCCATCCAGACGTAGGAGTAGGTGTAGCCGAGCCCCTGGTCGAAGAACTTCTGGCAGTCGGGCGAGTGGGTCGTGACGGGGTAGGTGACGCTGCACAGGGCAGGGACGTACTTCGCCGGGGCGAGGCCGGTGATCGGCAACTTGGCGTCGGTGGCGGTCGGTAGCCCGGGGGCGGGGAAGAGGGCGGCGGTCAGGAGGAGCCAACTCATCGGATGCGAACCTCGCGGTGGGAGTGCGAGCGGTGTCTTTCCTCATTGTGCGGTGTCGCGGCCGGCGTTGCCAGGGTAAAATGCACCGCGGCGCCGCTTGGCCGCTTGCGGCTTCGCAAGTGCGAAGCCGCAAGCGGCTGTCGGCACCCGGAGCCTCCCATGAACCACCGCCTGCGCATCAAGGTTTGCGGCGTCACGACCATTGAGGACGCCCGCACCGCCGCCCTGCTCGGCGCCGACGCCGTCGGGTTGAACTTCTGGGAGGGCTCGAAGCGCCACATCACCCCCGTCACGGCCCAGGCCATCCTGCGCGAGCTGCCGCCGTTCGTCGAGCCGGTCGCCTTGTACGTCAACCAGCCGTTGCGCGGCGTCTTCCAGGCGCTCAACGCGCTGGGCCGCATCCGCACCTTCCAGTGGTACGGCACCCAGCGCGAATTGTGCGACGCCTACCCCTTTCAGATGATTATGGCGTTCCCCGTGCGCGACGCGAAGGGCCTGGCAGAGATCACACGTTATCTCGACACCGCCCGGGGCATGGGCAAGGCGCCGTCGGCGATCCTGGTCGATGCCCACGTGCCGGGGCAGCCGGGCGGCACGGGACAGCGGGCCCCCTGGCACCTCCTGGCCGAATTCAAGCCGCCGGAGCCGCTGATCCTGGCGGGCGGCCTGACGCCCGCCAATGTCGCCCAGGCGATCCGGCTGGTGCGGCCTTACGCGGTGGACGTGGCCAGCGGCGTCGAGAGCGCCCCCGGCCGCAAGGATCCGGAGCTGATGCGCCGCTTCATCGCCAACGCCCACGAGGCCGCGGAAAAACTAACCCGGCTGTAAAGCGGACCATCACCGAGCCTCTTGCGGTTTCGCGTTCGCGCCGCCTACGCGCTCGAAAAAGTCCTTCAACGCCGGCACCGCCACGTCCAGCGAGTATTTCTCCTCGACCAGCCGGCGCCCGGCCTCGCCCAGCGGCGCATGGGCGGCGGGGTCATCCAGCACGCGCAGGGCGGTCCGCGTCAGCTCCTCCAGGTCGAATAGCGGCGCCAGCAGGCCGTGCCGCCCCGGCTCGATGATTTCGCGCACCGGCGCCACGTCCCCGGCGAGGACGACGCAGCCGCACGACAGGGCGTTGCGCAGCGACCACGACGACACGAACGGCACGCTCAGGTAGACGTGCAGGTCGCTGCGGGCCAGGACGTCGGCCAAGTGCGGCGGATCGATCATGCCGAGGAAGTGGAGGCGCGACAGCTCGCCGTCGAAGCGACCCAGGACCCACTCCTTGAAGGTGCGGCCGCCGGTGAAGATCGGGTCCCAGCCGTAGTGGGTCGTCTCCCCGCCCACGACGACGAAATGGACGTCGGGCCGGGAGGCGGCGACGCGGCGGGCCAGTCCCAGGAACAGGTCGAACCCCCGCACCGATTCCAGCCCCCGCGCCACAAACGTCACCACCCGCACACCGTCCGGGATGCCTTGCGCGGCCAGGGACGGCACCAGCCGGCGCGGCCGGTACAGCTCGACATCGACCCCGTCGGGATGGACCTCGATCTTGCCCCGGAAGCACTCGGGGAACGATTGTCGTTGCCAGTGCGTCGGCGTGTAAGCGGCGTCGCAGGCAGCCAGGTTGAGCAGCGTGGCCGCGTTGATGCAGCGCGGGTAGAAGAGGGCCGGCTCGACCGGCGGCAGATCGACGCGATAGGTCAGGTCGTTGTGGCGCGGGGCGAAGTAGTATTCGCAGTAGTCCACCAGCGGACAGGCCAGCGACTGGCGCAGCAGCAGCGTCGGCACCAGCCCACCGTGTCCGACGACCCGGTCGGGGCGCAGGTCGGGCCGCGCCCGCACCAACTCGAACACGGCGCGGGCACAGGCCAGCGCCCGGCCGTGGACCTGCGGCCAGGGCGTCTCGGCGTCCGTCTTGCTGCCGGCAGGGCGCGGCCACTGGCGCACGTCGAGCGCCGCCAGCATCTCGGCCGACGGCGGCGGGCAGTGCGACAGGTGCTCGACGAGGAAATGACAGTGCCAGCCGTGGCGGCGGCTCAGTTCCGCGGCGAGCCGGCCGAACTGGGCCGGGAACGCCCGGTGGACGAACAGCACGCGCAGCCTCACTTGCCGCCCCCCGCCAACTGGGCCAACCACGCCGCCAGTCGCGGCAAGGTCACGTCCCGGTCGTATCGCTCCCGGACCAGTGCCGCCGCCCCTTGGCCCAGCGGCCGGTGCGCCGCCGGGTCGTCCAGCACCCGCAGCGCCTCGCTGGCCGCGGCGGCCGGGTCGTCCCCGCGGACGAGCAAACCGGCGCAAGCCATGACCACGACGCACTTCACCCAGGCGGCCGCCGTCAGCGCCACGGGGTACTTGAAGCCTGCTTCCCGGGCGGTCGCAGACACATCGATCAGCACGCCGTCGCGGAGCGCGTCGGCGCGGGTGTAACGGTGGATCAGGTCAGCGCTCTCGAACATGGTTTGTTCCTCTCTCGGGCGAAGGGAAGGGGG
>Ga0116221_1000506_pt1 | contig 26353 bp, 24 predicted proteins | sample Sb_taG_5_FD_88965 | JGI IMG/M metagenome (GOLD analysis project Ga0116221, IMG submission 88965) | Peat soil microbial communities from Weissenstadt, Germany - Sb_50d_8_FC metaG | ecosystem: Environmental > Terrestrial > Soil > Wetlands > Peat | place: Germany: Weissenstadt | collected 2010-09-21 | reverse complement strand
GCCTACACCATCCTGGCGGGCTTCGACGTCAATGGCGACATTTATCCCTTCTCCGATCGCGTCGGCAACGTGGGCCGCAATACTTACCGCGGCGATCCCAATTACTCCACCGACCTGCGGCTGCAGCGCGTGATTCCCTTCAGCGAGCGTTTCAAGGGCGAACTCAGCCTGGAAGCGTTCAACGTATTCAATCGCGCCAACGTCGAAGAGATCGATCACGTTTACGGTGCGCCGGTATTCCTCGGGGCCGTTCCGCAGCACTATAAGGACGGCGTGACTGTCCCGTTCCCGGCGAATTCCAGCTTCGGCTCGCCGAAGTTCGTGGCCCCGGCGCGGCAATTGCAGCTCTCGTTCCGTCTGAATTTTTAAGACTATGGAAGATGTTTCCGCGCCCGGCGCCGCGATTGAGCTTTGATGATCGATCGGCAGCGCTGGGCGCGGCATTCCCTGCGCACACCTCTTAGTCAGGATGAAGCCCATGATTAAACCGTTCACTGCCGTCGGCTTGGTTCCCACAATTCGCGGAATCCGCTCCCGCAAAGACATCAAGAACAACCTCGAGCATCTGAAGCATCTCGTCAAAGCCGCAAGTTGGCTTTCGGGCCTGAGCATCCCCGTGCGCCTGATCGCGATTCCCGAAGGCGCCCTACAGGCTTTCAATGATGAAGTCCTGGACGTAGATCACGCCAAGTTTGCCCGCGAATGCGCCATCGACATTCCCGGCGAAGAAACCGAAGAGATCGGCAAACTCGCGCGCGAATGGAATTGCTACATCATGGCCCAAGCCAAAGCCCGGCATCCCGATTGGAAGGATCGCTTCTTCAATGTCGGATTTATCCTCGATCCCAAAGGGAAGATTATTCTTCAGCATTACAAAGTTGCGCCGCTCTGGCCCGTAGAACATTCCGTCTGCCCGCACGATATCTATGATTGGTGGATCGAAAAATACGGCCGTAATTTGCAATCGTTCTGGCCTGTGGTGGACACAGCGATCGGCCGCATGGGCATCATGATGGCCAATGAAGGCTCGTATCCGGAAAATGCCCGCGCCCTGGCGATGAACGGCGCCGAAATCGTTTACCGCGCCTCGTATCCGCATCCCGGCACCGGCAACGATTATTTCGAAATTCAAAGCGCCGCTCGCGCCCTCGACAACAACATGTATATCGTCGCGCCTAACGTCGGCACCTATTTCCTCTTTCCCGAAGACACGACGCCGATCGACACGTTCGGCGGCCGCTCCTATATCTTCAATTACAAAGGACAGAAAGTCGGCAAGCTCGAATACAGCGGCGGGTCAAGCTATGTCGCCGGAGTGATTGATATCGAAGCCTTGCGGGATCACCGCGCTCGCGCCAAGTGGGACAACTGGATGAAGGACCTTCGCACCGAGCTATATCAAATCGTCTACGAGCGGCCGATCTACCCTAAGAATCTCTATCTGAAACGCGCCCCGATGAATCACGCCGAATACTTCCAGAAAGTAACGAAGAGGCAGATCGCGCTGATGCATAAACGCAATATCTGGAAGAAGCCGGACCGTTAAAGCGCGGTAAATTTGGCGGGCGCGCTCCGATCTCTTACCGTGCCATCACGCATCGATCTAGGGCTCGCGATTTTGCTGGCCACAATGAGCCCCAGGACGAAGTTGCCGGATCTGAAGCCGGCCCGCATGGCTCTAAACGCTCTAAGAAACCGCACGAACATCAGCCCATGCTCGGCGGCGGCTCGCCAAAAAGTTTTGTCCTTCACGATTTCCAGGCCGATATCCCACGACTTCGCGCAATTCTCGTTCATAACTTCAGTGTGCGTAATTTTCAAGCCGTTTGCTTTGATGTGCTGTTCGTAGTCTTGCATCGTTCCCAACTCGATGAGCATTCCTTTTTCTATCGGGAGAACAGATCTCTCGTAGCCAACCGCATCGAGATTCGCCTTCTTGAACCAGTCAATTATTGCCATCGTTCCATCAGGATTGAGCAATCGCGCGGCTGATGCAAAAAATCGTTCCTTGTCGTGATAATGCGAGATCGATTCGACGGACCATACGACATCAAACAATCCATCAAAGTTCATGGCATCGGCATCCATGAGTAGGAATCTGGCCTTCACATTTTGTTTTGCCGCCGACTCGCTGGCCATCTCCACCTGAACGGGAGAAATCGTGATACCCGTCGCCTCGGCCTGGTAATTTTTCGCCAAATAAATGCTGCTGCCTCCCATGCCGCAACCCACGTCGAGAATCTTGTCGCCTGATCGGATCTTCGCAATTCCTGCGAGATGGTCAATGAGCTGATTCTGGGCCGCCTCCCGTGTTTCATCGCCCCGAATCCAATAACCATGATGGATGTGCTCGCCCCACATCGCGCGAAAATAAGGGCTCGTAACATCGTAGAGCGCTCTAATTTCTTTCTTATCGTTATAACGAGCCATCGCACCATACTCTGAATCAGAATTCGTATCTCGAAATACCCGCCGCTGTTGACCGGGCGAGCCCTTATATCACGGAGCCCACAAGAGTCCGCTTCACACTTGTCGACTTCCAGTTTCGACCGTGCGGACCGATGCGAATAAACTTCACGAGTGGAAAAATGTTTGAGGGGCGACCCAGAATTCGCCGGGAACGCCTACTTGAACCCAGCTTGGGTAAGTTTAACCGCGCAGCCAGTCGTGGGCGTTGGACATGCGGATCCGGCTAGCCGCGTGAAATAAAGGCTTGCCGCTTGCGGCGTGGTTGCCGCTGGCACAGTGTTGTCTATGACGATCCCGCTTGTGCCGCCATCTTCCGGCGCCGAATTCGCCACGCTCGAGGGAAAGCCCGACGTCGTATCAAACGACATCACGCAGCCTCCGCCTGGAGTTGTGATCGTCGCCCCGCAATTTGTCAGGTTGCTGTTGTTCTGCACGCTGAAGAACATCAGATCGGTGCCATTGTTCGAATTGAAGATTTCCGTGCCCGGAGAACACGTGGTTGCGACCGAAGGGGAAAAAATACTCACCGGCTGCGAGATATCGAGCCGCTTCCCATCGTTATTCGGGTTCATGGTACCCGACGCGTTGAAACCGATCCGGTAGAGAGCCGCGTTTTGAAGATTAGTTGGCGTGATCTGGTTTCCGCAGACGTACAGAAATCCCGAGCTAGGCGCGGTGAAATAGTTGTTGTCGAATGCGCCCGAATAGACGGGGTTGAAATTAAACGTGATGGAGTTCGTCGCGCTCAGCCCGACGGTGGCTTCAACGCTCGATGCCAGTGTTGTCGGAGCCTGGAAAACGGCCGAGTTGTCGCCGCTGGCGGGGCCATCCGATCCGACGAAAACAAAAACGGTGCCATTTGTTGAGTCCACGATCGGTGCGTCCACTATCCCGCCGGCTTCGATTGAGTTGGTGCTGACCGTGTGGTCTCCGAGGCAAGGTACCGTGCCCGTGAGGCAACCGCCGACGCCACTCGCCGGCGCCTCTTTCACGAAGCTCAATACGCCGAATGCGTCGCCCACGTAGATGTTGTTCGACACGGAGTCGTAAACGGGGCTGGTCAGTGCTTCGGGTGGGTCCACCGTGACCGGCCATCCGCCGGCAATCACTTCTGCCGGAGTTCCATTGAAAACGCCGATGAATTTGTGCAGTACTCCGGTGTTGTCACCCACGTAGAGATTGTCGTTTTGATAGTCGTAGAACGGGGCAGATCCCGTGTCCTCGGCGCCATTCGCGAACGCCAGACTAAGCAGGCAGGATTGGACAATCGTCTTACAAGTGGTGTACCCGCCGCCGGTCGTAGATGCGCTAGTTACAGCTACCGGCGCACTGGCCGTTCCGCCGTCCCCCGAATTCCATCGCAGCACATGCAGCACTCCAACTCCGCCGCCACCCTCGATGTACGCAATCTGCGCGCCGGAGTCCAAGAGCGAAAGAACGGGAGAAGTCGCAGTCACGCCCCCGTTCGTCTGCGTCTCATATGCAAATAGCGCAGTGGGTCCCATGCAAGCCCCAGCAGGAATGATTCCCGCATAGAGATTCTTGAACGCAACGATACTCAACGCTGTCCCGCCGGTGAGGTTGGTCGTGAAGGCGACGTAGTCATTACAAGATGCACTGTCGATGTCGAAAGAGAACTTCGCTGGGAACGCGCTCGGGGGCATGGAAGCACCTGTGCCGAGCGAAGTACTCCAATCCCGATGGAACGGCCGACTTTGCCTTCGGTGCCCGATCACGGGGCCTTGCCACGGGTTCTGCCACGAAATTTCCGCCTCCGGGTCACTCGCATCAATGACTACCACCGAAGCATTCCGTCGCAGCCATTGCTGACGGTAGCGAGTATCCCCCGCAATACGCGAAGCCTGCTCCGCCGTTCTCGGGTTCGAGAAAATAAGATGATGGTTGCTCCAATCCCAGATGACCGGTGTACGGGAGGGGCGTGATTCCTGTCCCGAGAGGCCAAGGGCTGCCAGAACGGCGGCTAGGAGGGCAAATGCAAAGCGGCTCACCGAATACTGCTGCTGCATCATGACCTATACTCCCAACCGCGAGGGCTTGCCGACCCGGCTCGGGCACCTTTCGGGAGATTCCTGTACCCACGTGTCGGCTCAGAACTGCGGAAATCAGACGAATGCTGATCCCGAGCGGGACGCCATCGTCCTGGAAATCGCGCGGGGATAATGGGCGATTTTACGCCTAGAACCCGAGACTTTCAATCATCTGAAATTGTGCGCAAGTGATTGGTAATTAGGGAGCTCTGGTCGGGATCCGCCCTCTCGCCAGGCCTGGAGAATCTGGCGCGCGACTCGCTCAGAGATAGAAGCGCAGCTTAGGCCAGAGCTCTGCCAGCGGCATCTTCGGCCGGCGGCAGACATAGACCGGCAGATCGATCTCGTTGGGCATTGCGTAGGGATTCGAGATGACCGCCACCTCTCGTACGTCGCCGAAGAATTGCTTGTCGAACTCGGCGCGCTCGCCGAACAAAATCACGCAATCGCCGGTGTAGTCGCGTGGTCCCCAGAAGTAGTAGCTATTGTGCGGGCTGATTGCTTTCGGGATGCCGTACGCTCTGCCTAATAGGTCGATTGCTCCGGCTTCTCCATAATTTCCTGCGAGGATGGCGCAGCCGTACCTTTCTGTGGGAGGCAAACCGTAATACACGCGGGCGATCGTCGCGGTCATCTCCGGCCAGCCGAATTCGTCGGCGTAGAGCTGAGGGAGTTCACTGGTGGAATCGCGCTCGGTTTTGACTTCGTGCGTGACGGGAAACATTCGCTGATAGCGCAGGAACGAATCCAGCGGCAAAACGGGAACGCCGAAAGGCAGTGTGATGAGTCCCACGAGGATCAAGACGGCTACGTACGATTTGCCGCGCCACTGGCGGCTGGGTGCAAAAAGAAACGGCTCCAGCGCGACACCTCCGGCAGCAAAAAGTATCGGATATGCCGGCAACAGGTAGTAGGCCTTGCCCTTGAAGAAAATAAAAATCGCGGCGGAGCACACAACAATGTAGCCGAGCGGACGAAATCGCTTGCCGCGGCCGGAGAGAAAATACCAGGCGAGACCTGAGAGCGCGACCGGCACCGACACCGGGCTCATGAAAAGCGCCTGCTCCCACAAGTATTTCAAGGGAGAGAGAGCAAGTGTTTTGACGGCGCGGTCATTGCGCACGACTTCAATCTGCGGCCAGTGGTTCCGGGCCTCCCAGAATAAATTGGGCAAGAAGATTGCCAGCGCAATCGCGCCGCCCAGCCAAATCCATCGCCGGGTGAATTCCCGCGGTAAGTCCGACGCGAGCAGCCCCACGACTGTCGCGAAGCCGAAGACCAGGATCGTGTGCTTGTTGAGAAATGCGACTCCCGTTACAAGCCCGAACCACAGCCACAGACGCGGGCTGCCGCCATTGAGGATGCGCGCGATGAGAATCGCACCGAGCGCCCAGAACATAGGCTCGAACGCGTTCATGGAGAGAAAGCTGTTCATGGCCAAAACAGCGGGCGCGAACAGGATTGTGACGGCCGCAAGAACTTGCGCGCGGAGGCTTCCGCCCAGTTCGCGCGCCAGAAATCCCGTGAGAAACACCAGCAGGGCGCCAGCCGCTGCGGGGAGCAATCGCGTCGCGGCGAGGGAAGTACCGATGGCGTGCTGCGAGACCCAGGCCACGACGGCAATTAACGGCGGTTGGTCTACGTAGCCCCACGCCAAGTGCCGGCCACAGGCAAGGTAATAGAGTTCATCGCGAAAAAAGCCGTAGCGTCCGATTCCGGTAAGGTGAATGCCAAATGTCAGGAGAGCCAACGAAAAAAGGACAACGGTGCCGGTAGTTGCGATTTCCGAAAGATCGGAAACGCGCGCGCGGTCGAAGTTCGCCTTCACCTTAATTCGAAAGCTGCGAGCTGTGACCTGCGCGCACGTGAGCCTGCGGTTTTGCGTTCATCTCAACGAGGCCGATCTTGTTCACGCCGCTGCAAGCGATGTAAATCCGTCCGTCCGAAGTCGCCGCCATATTGCGGACAACGCCGCCTCCCGAGGGAATTTTCGCCTCCGAAAAAGTCTCCGTGCGCGGATCGAAGCGCACGATCGTGTTTGGTTTCACGCCCGCCTCGCTATACCACACCATCCCGTCAGGCGCGATCGTCATGCCATAAGGACTCGAATTCGCTCCGCCCGGCGAGGCCCACATCTTCACCGCGCCGGTCGCCGGATCGAGCCTCCCGAAGTGCCCCTGCTCGAAGTCCGTGAAATAGATCTTGTCATCTGCCGCGATTGCCATCCTCCGCGGACGCGTGCCTTCCGGCAGCGTAAATTCTGCGATCTCCATCGTCTTGGGATCGATCTTGGCGATCTTGTTGCTGCCAAATTCACAGAAGAACGGAATGCCCTTGCTGTTGACTCCCATCCCGTAGGGCGATGCATCTTTCGTAGGAACCTTCTTGAGATCAATCTTTCCGCTTTGCGGATCGAGCCGGCCGACCATGTTTCCGCCTTGCACCGTAAACCAGAGGATGCCCTGCGCATCAAAAACTAGTGTGTGCGGATCGCCCGCCAGCGGATCCGGCATTTTGTATTCGGTCACGCCTCCCGTGCGCGGATCGAGCTTTCCAATCAGGCCAGCATAGTTCCCGGTGTACCAGATATTTCCGTCGCGATCCGCCACTAGGCCGTGCGGCCCCGAGTTCGGAGTCTTCAGCGGAAATTCGCGAATGGCACCGGTTGCCGGATCGAGCCGCCCGAGTTTGTTCGCAAGCTGCTCGGTAAACCACAGCGCGCCATCCCTTCCGACCGCGGGATCATGCGGCCGCGCTTTGGCGGTGGGGACGTCCCACTCCAGAATTTTCACATTGAGTTTTCCCGCAGCGGGGCCGGCTGCGGCGTTCCGCGAGCCGGCGGCCAAAAAAAGCGATGCAGACAGTGTTACAGAAATCAGCGGCAAAATCTTTACGGATTTCACGGCTCCTCCTTCCAAGGCTCACGACACTTATACCATTGGATGAGATTCCCGTTGTGCGCGTTCGGTCGCTCTAGTCTGTAGGCAGCCGCAAAATTCCGAGTGGGTTTACCTTCGCTGCGTTGACATACATCCCCCAGTGCAGATGCGGCCCGGTGGCGCGGCCCGTGGCTCCAACTCGTCCCAGCTTCGCGCCTGCTTCCACCAAGTCGTCCACCGAGACTGAGATCGATTCGAGGTGGCCATAGAAAGTGTAGAGTCCCAGGCCGTGATCGAGAATCACCGTATTCCCGGAGAAGAATAATTCCCCGGCAAATTCAACCCGGCCGCGCTGCGATGCGTGCACCGGCGTGCCCGCTGCCGCGGCAAGATCAAGCCCGCTGTGCGGCGATCCCGGCTTTCCGTTGAGAACCCGCCTGCGCCCGAAATTGCTCCCGGTATGCACGCCATCAAGCGGCATTCGAAACCGGCCCCGCCACAGCCGTTCAGGAGTCGCGCGCGCGAAAAGTTCCCGCAAACGATGCTGCTCTTCTTCGGCTCGCTTGGTGTCTTCCGGGCTCAACTCAACGAACTTCCCGTTCACCCGCAGCTTTTCAATCGCAAAATGTCCAGCTCTGACGGACACAACGGCGTTACAACTCAAAGGATCTCCGCTTTGAAGTTTCCCGTTCAAGGCGAGATCGTATTGCCCGGCGCTTTGTTCAAGATCGACTCCGACCAGCGCACGGTGGACAAGAGTGTTGCTCGCATCCGTCCAAAATTGAAGCGCCTTATCGCCCCACGACGCCTTCAAATCAGCCGCCGGCGATGCAGTCTTGATCTCCAATTCCAGCAAATCACCCTGACTAGCCGAGGCAGAACTCAATCGCAACCGCACACCGTTTCCGCAATCGTGTGAAATCCAGGCGCGGCCTTGCGCAAACAACTGCGCCGGGCTTACAAGCGCAAGCAAGCACAGCGATGCAGCGCAAAAAAATCCTTTGACTCGCACGTTGCCCCCGCAAAAAAATTAACACGTCTTCGCCAGTGATAGCTCAGATTTGGCGCGACTCTGTTTACTCATCGCTGAGGCGCTGCCGGCCTTGCACATTGAGCAGCCAAAAAATGGAATTGGGAGGGGGAAGACTGTTAGCATATCTCGGTCCCCTCGGACACAGCGCGAAGTCGGCTGCACTCCGCGGGGCAGCGCAATCCCATTTCGCCGGTTTCTCGACCAACGCCAAGCCCGGTGCCACCTGATCTCCAACCTCGTTTGCCTACCAGCGAAACTCATCCTCTTAGATGGGCCGCCAGCAATCTCCATTTTGCCGCGACACTCGGCCTAACTCTCGCGCTTCCCTTTGCCCTGCAAGCCGCCCGCTTCCCCGTTCGCTACAATTGGCCTCAGTATTTCCTCAGCTACTGGTTCGTCTTCGGCATTCGCGCCGTCCTCGGCGCCACTCTATTTTTCCTCATCGGCGGTCCCGAACAATTCCGCCGCTGGCTCAAAGCTCCCCGCAGCAACGCACCTTTCTCCTCTCAGCTTGCCCAGCTTGCAAAACGCGTCGCCGCAGTCGTGCTTCCCGCAGCCTATCTTTTCATCGGCCTGATCGTAGCGTTCTCCTACAACGACATCATCGCCGCCCTGAAATTCAATTTTCAAGCCGATGCCCGGCTCAATCGCATTGACGCCTGGATGATGCACGGCCTCACCGTCTCACGCCTCGCGCATCTCGTCGCCGCTCATGTTCCGCTGCGCACCTTCGACGTCATGACCGTCATCTATTTCCTCCTCTTCCCAGCCCTGGGCTCCACGCTCGTTTTCCTCGCCCTGCAATCCGGCGCCGCCCGCGCCATGCAATTCGTCGGCGCGCTCATGACCTCCTACTACATCGTCGTCGCCTGCTTCTACTTGATCCCTGCCGTAGGCCCATTCGTTATCTGCCCGGACCATTTCTCAGTCTTCGCACGCACCATGAACATGTTCGCCGGCCACTACGAATACATCGAAGTCCTGAAAGGCTACATGGCCGGCCAGCGCCCAGACGTTCTCGGGCCGCACTATTTCGCCGCTCTGCCCTGCATGCATATCGTCCAGCCGATGATTGCGCTGTGGTTCCTGCGCCCGTGGAAGCGCTTGGCCTTCCTATTCGTTATCTTTAATATCCTGCTGATTCCCTGCATCCTTCTCCTCGAGCAGCACTACGTGATCGACCTCCTCGCGGCCATCCCCCTCATCGTGCTGGTGATAGCCATGATTGATGGGCTAAAATGGCATCCTGGTCCAAGCGGCGCATCAACTGCGTCGCTGGTGGTCGAATAACTTCTTGGTGCGCCTCCCCCCGCATCTACATCGTCTGGCGCGCAGACTCATGCTCGCGCGAGGCGCTACAGGTGACCGGCCAGTCATCAAATCGTTGACAGGATTGATCGGGATTCGTCCGTTGAATCGCCTCGCCCACGAGGAGCAAGAAGATCTGTGATCACCGCGCCGATCCTTGCCCTGCTCATCTACAACCTCCTGATCTTTGCAGCCGCTATCACGCGCGGCCAGAAATCCGGCAATCAGCGCCAGTTGCTTGTGCTCAGCGTTCTATTTTTCTTTTCCGGCATTCCTGCTCTGATTTATCAAATAGTTTGGCAGCGCGCCCTCTTCGCCATTTACGGCACGAACGCCGAGTCTGTGGCCGTAGTCGTCAGCGCTTTCATGTTGGGTCTCGGCTTGGGCAGTCTCCTCGGGGGCTGGCTCTCTTCGCGCTTCCCGCAAAAAGCCATTCTCCTCTTTGCTGTTTCCGAGCTTGGCGTTGCCCTCATTGGTCTCAGCTCCCTCCGCGTCTTCCACTGGGCCGCAACATTTACCGCCGGCGCCAATCTTCCCGCCACGATCGTCTTCAGCATCCTTCTTTTGATCCTTCCGACGATGCTCATGGGCGCCACTCTCCCGCTCCTCATCCAGCATCTGGTCCACAATCTCGGCCGCGTCGGCTATCCCGTCGCCACGCTCTACTTCGCCAACACGTTCGGCTCCGCGGTAGCGTGCTATCTGTGTGCCATATTTCTTCTCGGCAATTTCGGCCAGGCCGGCAGCGTCTTGGTAGCCGCATGTTTCAACATTCTCGTCGCATCATTCGCTTTCATTCTCGGTGGACGCGTGAAATCGTCGCTTGCGGACTATCAGATGGCCGCGGCGCCGGTCGCAGCAGGCGATCCGGGGCTGCCGCTCGGCGTCGCAATGATCGTCGCAGGCATTACCGGATTCATAGCCCTGGGCTTCGAAATCGCGTGGTTTCGCATCTTCGCGCTGGCCTCCCTCGATCGCGCACCGGCCTTCGCCTTGCTGCTCTCCACCTACCTCGCCGGCATTGCCGCAGGCTCGTTCATCTCCGGCAAGCTAACCGAGCGCGAGGATTCCGCGGCGATCCTGCGTATCGTCGGACTGCTGATCGTGATTGCCGGCGCCGCATCCGTCTATCTCCCGCCGCTCATCGCTTTCCTGCGCTGGAAGAACATTCCCTATCTTCTCGGCAGCATCGCTTTCTTCGTCACTACCGCCATCGTCGGCTCCGTGTTCCCGCTTCTCTGCCGCCTTTCCGTCTCCGCCGACGGCCGCGCCGGACGCGGAGTCAGCCTGATCTACGTTTCCAACATCATCGGCTCAACTCTCGGCAGCTTGGCAATTGGGTTTGTCTGGATGAATTACTACGGATTGAAACAAGTTTCACTGCAGTTGGGCTTCGCCGCCGTAATCACCGGCAGCGCTGTGCTCTTCTACAAGCGCGGCCGCTTCGAGAGACCCACTCTGGGTGCAATGAGCGTCGCAGCGCTCGCTTTTTTTGCGATCGCGATCGCGCCGCGATTTTATTCCAACCTCTTTGAGCGCCTAATCTTTGCCAGCACCGCCGATAAAATTGCTCCCCTCGCACACGTAGTCGAAAATCGCAATGGCGTGATCGCCGTAACGCGTGACGGCGCCGTTTACGGCGGTGGCGTTTACGACGGATACTTCAACGTAGATCCCACCAACGACGTCAATCTGATCATCCGCGCTTTCGCTCTCAGCGCTTTCGACCCGGATCCCAAGCGTGTACTGATGATCGGCCTCTCGTCAGGCTCCTGGGCGCAGGTCATCGTCAATCACCCGCAGCTTGAATCACTCGACGTCGTAGAAATCAATCCCGGCTACTTGCAACTCATTCCGCAATACTCGCCCGTCCGCTCGCTGCTGCAGAATCCCAAGCTCCACATCTACATCGACGACGGGCGGCGCTGGCTCAACGCTCATCCGAAATCCCGCTACAACGCGATCATCATGAACACTTCGTTTTACTGGCGCGATCACACGTCCGACCTTCTCTCCGCCAATTTCGCCGAGTTGGTCCGTGCGCACCTCGATGCCCGCGGCGTCTTCTACTACAACACCACTGCGTCCCGCGACGCCATGGCCACCGGCTTAAGAGTATTTCCCTACGGTCTGCGCGTCCTGAATTTCCTCGCGCTAAGCGACGCCCCGCTGGAAGTAAATCTGGATCGCTGGATGGCCATCCTGAAGCAATACAAAATTGACGATCAGTTGGTTTTCAGTCCCGCCCGGCCAAATTCACAGGCGACGCTGGCCAACTTCAAAGCGCTAGCCGATTCCGTCAATAAGCCTCCCGGCCCCTCCGGCATGGAACTCTCGAGTTCCATCACCGCGCGTCTCGGTCAACGCACAATCATCACCGATGACAACATGGGCCGCGAATGGCGCGACCCCGAAACGCCTTAAGAAAAATTGGCCGGCGCCTCCTCGCCCCCCGCCCGCTCGTTCGAAACTAAAATTGCGAGCGCAATCAAAGCCGCGGCCAACCAATAAACCATCGACCAGGCAAACAAGAAAAGATAAACCTCGTAAACATAAAATATCGAAATCAGAATTACTGATCCCGCGAATCGCGCATTTCGTGCAACTCGCGTTGCAATCATGCGATCCACCACAATTGCAAACGGCAAAGCCAACAGAACCAAATCGTGCGCCAGGATATGAAAGCTCAAAAGCAAACTGACGATCACAGCGAGCGAAAATGCTAGATCGAATCCTTCTACAGAATCCGCGTGCGCGGGCATCACGAGCCGGATTGCCCAAACGAGCGCTGCCAAACTAATCAGTCCAACGGCCACGATGACTCCTGCCGCCCATGAATGCGAAAGCGCCCCTTCCCCGCCGCTCACAATTCCGTACATCAATCCCCGCAAATTCGGAATCAATCGCGGGTCCATTCCAAATTTCAGGCTGACACCTTCAGAAGAAGCCCTCGCCATCCCGGTCAGCAAATAAATATAGGAAATCAAGCCCGCCGGACGAATCATAATCAACGAAATCAATCCCAGCAGCGCCGCAGAAACAGAAAATCCTTTCAGCAGCTTCGTCCTACGAAACGCCAATATAAACGCCAGCGGCAAAATCACTTGAAACTTGAAAAGTGCCAGCCCCAACCAAAATCCCCCGCGCGCGTCCGCGCCGCGCCGCATCGAAACCCACGCCGCCACCAGCAACAGCAGCGCCAACGCCGAATCCTGTCCCTCGAGAATCACCATAAAAAAAGGAAACAAGCACACGACGAGCGCACAAGGCAACCACCAGCCTTCGCGCAAACGAGGGAGCTCTCGTCCCATCAGCTTCGCGCCGGCGATTCCGCACGCAAACGAGATCGCAATCCACAAATAAAATGCCGGCGAATAAGAAAGCCCGGCCAAGGGAAGAAATAGCAGCAACTCAAATGGCGGATGATTGTAAGGAAGCGCCTCTTCCGTCTTGATATGAAGCAGTTCGGTCTGCACGCGCGCTTGCAAATCGAGGTTGTAGAGTTCCGTCCCCGGATAGGCCTGCAGAATTCGCGCGCCCGAATAAAATATCTTGAAGTCGCGGTAGGGCAGGCCGTCGCGCTTCGCGTAAAACAGCGCAAGATTCGAAACCAAAATGCAGAGCGCCACAACGCCCAGAAAAAGCCGCGTATCAAAGCTTCGCGTTCGGCTCTGAGGCATGAACTCCCGGCTCGCGATCGTCAACAGATCGCGAACATCCGACTTAAGTCTCCGGCGGATCGCGATAGAAAAAAATTCCCAGCACCGACCCGACCGCCACTGCCACCAGCACGAAAAACACGATCGAAAGTATCTCGCCTGAGTGTGTGCCGCGCACGCTGTGCGCTCCCGAAATCCGGCCGCAAATAAACGCCACGGCGAAGGACACTAGCGCCATCCCGACATATCCGGGAATGTGCAGCTTTCCGCGCGATGCCGCGAACGGCACTGCCAGCGCAACGAAAACGCAGGCAACGCCCAAAACCAGCACCAGCGGCGAGCGCGAGCCAGCATCGAGCCAAATGAAAGTGGCGGCCATCACCTTGAGAAACATCATAACGAAATTTCTCCCAGCCTCGCCGTCCTCCGCTTCCCCAATGTGCTCTAGGGCTACCGAGTTCCTGTGGGTACTCTGAGGATTTGTCAGGGCACACCTTGAGCCGTGCCGCAAATGCGACAAAATCAGCACGGCTTTACAAGTGGCGGAAAATCCTAACTGCTGTCATCCCGAATCCTCTTTAGGGGTGAGGGATCTGCTTTTTGATTTTGCTTTCGTAGGGGCGCCGGGTCAATCGCTGTGCAATTGCGAAGCAATCGACGCACCCTCCGACGACCTCGCCGTAAATTCACCGCACCGCACAACCGCGGACGCCTTGGGATAGCAACACTTCGCCTTTCCTCCGCAACCTCTTTCGCCGCTGAGGTTCATCTCTTCAAGTTGCCACACGGACTGTCTAGCCCCTGAAGCCACTCCGATCGGCTGGGCGAGTTATTTATAAGATGCGCTCACGTCCAGGACTATTGGCCGGTTCGTTCCTTGCTTTCTTCTGTGTACCATGGTATATTGGTACCAGTAAGGCGCATATGACAGCCGACAGGAAACACATCGTCGAGCGCGTGCAAACCGGCGTGCGCATGGAAAAGCGACTGTTAAAAGTCCTCAAGGCGCTTGCCGAATACCACGATCTGACTCTGGGAGACCTTCTCGAAGGCATTGTTCTACATGCTTTCGATGGAAAGTGCCCGTTCAGCCAGCCAAACCTGCAACGCATCAAGGAATTGAAGAAGTTCTACGGGCTTGATTTGGATTCGCGTGCCAGCCATCGCCTGGTGGAAGCCGGTGCCACTCATTCTCTCAAGAAGGAGAGGACCAGCGAATGAATCCGCCGCTCAAGAAGCTCTCGATTGCAGGGTTGCGATGGACACTCGGCCTGGTCGTCTTGTGGGAATCAGTTCGCTTTGTGTTTTCGTCCTCGACGATTCACCATTTGGCCAAAGCCGGTTTTCCACAGTGGATCCGCCAGGTACTCGGCGGAAGCGAAATAATCGCCGTGCTTTTATTTCTGGTGCTACCCGTAAGCCTGGTCGGCGGCTACCTACTGCTTTTCGTTTTTGCGATCGCCGCAATTCTGCACTTGCTTCACGGCGAGTTTGACGTCGGAGGACTGATTGTATACGCCATGGCCGTAATTGTTTGCATGACCCACCGAAACGATAAAACCACGGAGGTGCCGCATGACTGACGATGAGTTCGTTGCGAAGTTTGAGGACTGTACCCTCGCCGCCGACTCTTTTCACCACTCGGACCATGCGCGAATGGCGTTCCTTTATTTATGCCGCTACCCGGCCCTGGAAGCGATCGAGCGTTTTTCAATTTCGCTGGCTCGATTCGCCGCGGCAAACGGCAAGCCCGGCCGCTACAACGAGACGATCACTTGGTCCTTTCTGCTGTTGATTCGCGAGCGGATGGCTCGCGCAGGGCGCCGGCAAAGTTGGTCTGAATTCACCGACACGAACGGAGACCTTTTGAGCTGGGAAGATAACATCCTGAAGAAATACTATCGCGACGAAACGCTCTCATCCGACCTTGCGAAACGCATCTTTTTATTTCCGGATAAATCGACTACCCTGCCTTGAGATCGCGGATCGAGCGATCCTAGACAAATAAGATTTCGGCGATGGCCCAGCCGCTTTAAGCCCGCTCGCTCGGACATCCTTTGATATGCGAGTGGCATCATTGGGCTCGTACATCCACCAATTCCGCAAGATCGACCGGAGAACCTCAGATGAATCTGAATGCAGCGAAGTTCGGTTTTGGGGCGGGCCTTCTCCTGCTTTCTTTTCTATCCACGGTTCCTTTGCACGCACAGACCGCGGGCACCACGCTGTCCGGTGTCATCACGGACGCTTCGAGCAAGGGAGTTCCGAACGCGAAAATCTCAATCAAAAATGTTGCCACCAGCCAATTGACAGAAACCAAGACCGATCCGGCTGGCCACTACAACGTGCAGAACCTGACGGCTGGGGATTACGAACTTTCCGTTTCGGCGGAAGGATTCAGCACCAATGTAGCGAAAGTGACGATTTCCACTGGTGCTGAGCAAACGATGAACTTGATGTTAGGTGGCGTGCTTTCGCTTGGAGACTTGGGCTACTCCCCAGCGCAGACGCAAGGGAGCGCACAGGATCAGGCGAGGCTCGACAAGAGATCCCACATGCTCAAGATCCATCAGCGGATTGGCTTGATCGCTACCGCTCCGATCGTCGCATCGGTCATAACCGGGACGTTCGCCGGCGGCAAGCGCACCAGTTCGACGGATCGCTATCTGCATCTTGCTCTCGGTTCGGCGGCGGGAGATTTGTATTTCATAAGTGCGTACTATGCCATCCGCGCGCCAAGAATTCCGGGAACCGAGACGCGTGGGCCCATCCGCCTGCATAAGGCTCTGGCCTGGATTCACGGCCCGGGAATGATCCTCACGCCTATACTGGGGGCCATTGCCTTTGATCAAAAAAGTCGCGGAGAAAAGGTGCACGGCATCGCGAGTGCGCACGCGGCGGTGGCTATCGTAACGGCGTCGGCTTATGGCGCCTCGATTTTGGCTGTATCTTTTAAGTTCTAGCGAGGGATCGTGAAAACAAAGATAGGAATGCTGACGGCGTTCTTGAGTCTTGGTTTCTCCGTGTTCGCCCAGACGGATAGCCGTTGGGTTCTCCAACAATCCACACTCACGTATCACGTCTCTCACGCGCTGCATCAAGTTGAGGGCGTGAGTCACGAGGCTCGAGGTAAGGGCGTTTGCCACGCGGGGCAATGTGATTTCTTGATAGCGGTCGCTGTTAAGACGTTCGATTCCGGCGATAGCAACCGAGATCTCCACATGTTGCAGGTGACGCGCGGCGGGGAATTTCCGATGATCAGTGTGCGCACTCGTTTACCCGAAGACGCGGCTGGATCAGCGACGATTCACGCAGACCTGGAGGTCCAGTTTGCCGGGCAGACCGCCAAGTACAATCAGATTTCATTCCAACAGGTGACCCAAGGAAACGAGACGCGGATAACCGGGACCATTCCCACTACGATCTCTGATTTCAAAATCGACCCGCCGTCGCTCTTAGGGATTGCCGTAAAGAACGAAATGCCGGTGCGCGTGGAAATGACCTGGCAAAAGCAGAAATGAATTTGGAAATCGCGTGCGCCGAACGGACGCGCTTCCCATGCGGCTAGGTGCGGCTCTTCCGGATTGGAGCGCAGCCGCAGGCGTCGCGTGGTCTGAGACCCTACCCGGGAGACTCAGCGCCCAGGGCAATTCCGCCAGGCTCTCTTTCCGACGATTGATTGCAGGCTTTCGTCCGGCGATGGAATTCGAGAGGTCTGGGCAGGACGCGATACCGACGCGGTGAAATCGAGTTTCTTTCTGTAGAGTTCAATCGCCATTATTTGTGTCGCTCCGCAAAACTGCCAGCCACCAAGCAGCATCCAACTATTTACCCGCCCTCTGATGAATTCCAGGAGGGACGAATGATTTTGATCACGGGTGCTACCGGCAATGTCGGAGTCGAACTGGTCAAGAAACTTGCGGGAGGCAGGCAGCGCGTGCGCGCCTTCGTTCACCGGCGGGCATCGGCGCGCCGGATTGCGCTGCCCGGAATAGAAATCATCGAGGGCGATTTCGCCCAACCCGCCACGTTCACCAGGGCCCTCGTAGGAATCGAGCGCCTCTTCCTTTTGGTTCCTTCGTCTTCCGAGGTCGAGCAACAGCAACGCAACTTCGTGGACGCCGCGAAACGCAGCAATGTCCGTCACATCGTGAAGCTCTCGCAATTCGCGGCCGACGAGAACGCTCCCGGGCGCTTCCAGCGCTATCACGGAGCGGTCGAAAACTATATTCGCAAGTCGGGAATTCCATTCACCTTCCTGCGGCCGAATCTGTTCATGCAGGGCCTTCTCAATTTCCGCTCCGTGATTTCATCGCGAGGCAGCTTGTATGCTCCTGCCGGAAACGCCAAAGTCAGCGTCGTAGATGTGCGCGATATCGCGTCAATCGCCGCGCGCGCCTTAACCGAATCCAGCCACGAAGGAAAAATCTACGACATCACCGGCCCCCAGGCCCTCACACACGCCGAAATGGCCGATCAACTATCCTGGGCCCTGGCGAAGCCCATCAAGTATGTAGATGTTCCGCCCGCCGCGATGCGAGAAGCGTTGCTCGGATTTGGCATGCCGGCCTGGCAAGCCGATGGCCTCATGGAAGATTACGAGCATTACCGCCGCGGAGAGGCGGAAACCGTCACTCCAACGGTTTACCATCTCAGCGGCAGCAGGCCGATCGCCTTTTTCCGCTTCGCCCAGGATTACGCAGAGAGATTTCTGGGGCAAGCGGCAAGCGCGGCGTAACCATTTCAGCCCAGACACAAAGGTACCCGAGAGCAACGCTCTCCCCTTACGGCCTACGCAGTTCCGCAACCCGTTCTATAGGTCTCGCCGCTAGCCTATTTTGCTTTCACTTCGGCGTGCGGAACGGACAGAAGTTTCCCCGCTAGATCACTGAACGCTGCGTATTCAGTATTTTTCTTCGTCATTAACTGCTTCGTTGTCTTACCTGATATAGCCGTTCAATCGGCAGATGCTTGGCCCATCTTCTCCGAAAAGATCGCCAATGGCAAAAGCATATCCGTACCACACCAACTCGCAGGAATATCCTCCGCAGTATAGAAATGTTCACCATGACCATGATGAATGCCCAGATGGAAACAGAACCATGCAAAAACACCGTGAAAGCGGGACTGGCGGCAAATCGCGGTGCGATGAATGTATCAGGCTCGGCTAGCACAGCCGCTCCCTGAAGGTCAATTCCCAGTGTGGCCCGGTGGGTTCGTGCGCGTCGAGTACGTTTCACGCCCGCCGAAGTTGAGCTATCGGCAATCCGTGAGCTAAGCAAATTCCTACGGCACGCCATCCCGCGTCGGAAGTTCCATAAAATCTGACACTCGGCTCGGGGTCGAATGACCCAAACCACCTTCGCAGGACTCAAACGTTTCGATGCCGTGCTTTCGAAGTATCTCCACGGCTTTCCTTATTCCAGTGTCGAGCTTTCCCGGAATTGGGCGTGATGGAAGCGGCGAAAGATGCGATTTTCTCAAACCCTTATTTGGCGCGTTTTTCTTCATCCTGCTGCTATCTCACTCTCCCAGCCATAATACGAATGGTAACGGCTTGCTGCCTGCTTTCCTAAGGCATTGGTACACACTACGCACTCTGTTTTTTTGCTTTTTTTGCAACTATCGGCCAGCAGCTCGGATCTTTTGCGAGGAGGCCAAATTTTTGAAGAAACAAAATCGTTCTAGCGGCAGGTCCAAAAAACTCGCAAAAGCAATCCTCGGCGGCACAATTGATAAGTCCAAACCCTCCGCCAGTGTAGTTAAGGGTGCATTTGACAAATGTGCAGGATCTAAACTCGGTGTCGTCAATAATGACTGTCTCTTTTTGAATGGTCTGGTCACTCACTACTTTCATAATGTGACCTCCAATAGATACAGGCGATGATTAGCTTCATTCGCCAACCGGAGTTAGATGTGCAGGGCCAGAAATTCCATAAATCCGTTAACGCGATTCAGTGCTCCGACAGCTTCCGCCGCATTGTATCGTCTTCGGGCGTGTGAGACTTCATTGCGCCAAACGTCTTTCATGTACGAGAAATGATCTGCCGCGTCCGAATAGAATCTTAATTGTTCTGCGCGCCTTTTCCCGTGTGCTAACAATCTAACGCCATTTAGTTTCGCGTGAATTGCGGTAATTACCTTTTTTCAATCAGCATACTCCACTGGCCGGCGTTTGCCGTTGCGCATCAGTGAGACTTTTACTTTCTTAGCTGGGGCGCGAAGGCCGTATTCGGCGACGCACATTGCATGAAATACGCTCGCGGTATTTTGCTCCAGAGCATAACAATCAGCTGCGCACTCGCTATCCTCTTTTGAATCAGGGGAATTGTTCCCAGATTTCTCCCCACGCCAAAGGGAATTTATCGTGAATCGGAGCCTTAGCTTTGGGCACGAAGACGAATCGTCGATCGAAGAGGTCCGTTTCAATCGCATCCCGCAAAACCTTGATATCCATTCTTAATTGGTCAAATGTGATCCCGCAATCTAAACCCAAACTGAGGCCAGCATTGTCAATGCGAGCGCGTGCTGTGCTTAGCTCAACCGCCTCGCAGTGACGCTCACAAATTGCGAGCATCGCTGCTACCCAATCCTTGATACGATCTGACGGAAGGGGAGCATCTCTTAATCCCCTCTGGCAAGCGTCTCTGCAATCGCACTCTGCGCTTTCGAAGGCAATCAACGCCTTGGCCAATTGCCAAACATAAACGCGGCGCATAATCTCTCAAAAGGTTTCGATACAAAGAGTCAAAACTGGATCCTATCCTCTGCCTGACTCATCTGCTTAGTCAAGTATGTTATTGCTTCATTACCAATTGAGACAAAATTGTACCTTTCAAGAACCCTCCTGAGCCGCTCCAAACGGATTTAGCGCCTTCAGAAGGGCCCCGAACGGCCGCCCACGGTCTCTACCCTACTGGAGCTCTTTTTTGCTCCAGTATTCGGCCGAGGACAGGACTGGAATAATTTCGAAGTCGATCAGCTCGTCCCAATTCTTGATCTAGGCCGTCAGCAGCGCGGGATCATGGGTTTCCATCACCTGAAAGCAGCGGGCGTCTTTTGGGTCTATCCAGTTGGCCTGTTCTATCAGCCCGTCCGGCAGCATGCGGCCTCGGGTTTCGAAGCGATTGCCGATTGGAGTTGGGTCGGCCTTGCGAAAATGTTCGATCACCACGTAGAGCATGGCGCGGAAGGTAACGCTGGCGGGGCAAAGTTTAAAAGGTCCGCGTGATTCGGGCACGAATGCTGATGAACTTCGTTCCGAAGCGCTGCTACTAGGGAAAGTGCAGTGGGGCCAGTTAGCGGGTCCAGCTTCTCGGATCGATATGCTTGGTGACGACTTTGTGAAGGCGCTCTTGGATGGAATTGTAGGATTCGATTTCTTCTTCACTGCGTCCCAGCGTTGTAAGGGCCGCCGCCTTGTTTTGCAAAGCGCGAGTTACTTCGGTTTGTATCGATGCTTCGGGAGCTGCCGTAAATATTTCGAGCAGATGATCGTAGGCGTGGATGGCATCCTCGGTGCGATTGAGCTGCGTGAGGACTGCACCTTTGCTGACCAGAGCGCGCGCGACCTGCTCGCGCAGGGATAGCTCTTGGCAGGCGCTGAAGCGCTTGGTGACGGCGTCATAGGACTGCAGGGCTTCTTCTCCGCGGTTCAGGCGGCCCAGGGCCACGCCTTTGCTGACCAGGGCACGCGCGAGTTGTTCCTGAAGCGAGAGCTTGTTGGGGTCGCCCAGGCGCTTGATCACGGCGTCGTAGGATTGAATGGCTTCATCGCGGCGATTCAGGCGGCCCAGGACAACGCCTTTGTTGACCAAGGCTCGTGCGACTTGCTCCTGAAGCGAAAATTCGGAGGCAGAGCCGAAGCGCTTGACCACCAGGTCATAGGATTGAATGGCCTCTTCAAGTCGGTTTAGGTGCGCGAGCGCGATGCCCTTGCTGACCAGGCCGCGCGCGATCTGTTCCTGAAGCGATGGCTCCGTGGCGTTGCCGAGGCGCTTGACGGCGAGATCGTAAGCGGCGACGGCCTCTTCGCGTCGATCAACGCGATCGAGAACCAGGCCCTTGCCGACCAGGGCGCAGGCGACCTGCTCCTGCAGCGGGAGTTCGGAGGCCGATCCGAAACGCTCGACGATCGTGTCGTAGGTTTCGAGTTCCTCATCAACGCGATCGAGCGGCGCGAGGGCGGCTGCTTTGCTCAAGAGAGCATCTGCGACAGCCTTGCGGGCGGCGAGATCGGACGAGCTCCCGCGCTGCTCAAGGACGAGATTGAAGGCTTGAATCTCCCGGGGATCGAAGAGAGACACGGGAAGAGTGATGCCCGCGCCGGCGAGCCGCTCGAGCGATTTCGGGCGATTGCCGGTGGGAACGAATTCGCCGAGGACCATCTCGTCTTCGCCGATGCCGGTTTTATTGAAGACGAAAATATCCTGAAGGACGATGTCGTCGCCATCCATGCCGGTAATTTCCGCGATGTTGACGACTTTGCGTGTGCCGTCGGTGAGGCGGCTGACTTGGACGACGAGATTGATGGCGGAAGCGATTTGGGCGCGAATGACGGGAAGAGGAATCTCGAGGCCGCCCATGGTGACCATGGTCTCGAGGCGGCTGATGGCGTCGTATCCGGCGCGAGCGTGAATGGTGGTGAGCGAGCCGTCGTGGCCGGTGTTCATGGCCTGGAGCATGTCGAGTGCTTCATCGCCGCGGACTTCGCCGACGATGATGCGGTCGGGGCGCATACGCAAAGCGTTGATGACCAGGCGGCGCGGCGGAATGGCTCCGGAGCCTTCGATGTTGGGCGGACGCGTCTCGAGCCGGACGACGTGATCCTGCTGGAAGCGAAGCTCGGTGGCGTCTTCAATAGTGACGATGCGCTCGCGCGGCGAGATATACGAAGAGAGAAGATTGAGCAAAGTGGTCTTGCCCGAGCCTGGGCCGCCGGAGACGATGATGTTCATGCGCGCGAAGACGCAGGCGCGCAGAAATTCGAGCATGGGCGCGGTCAGCGTGTGATTCTGGATAAGATCGTCGGCGGTGAGGAGATCTTTCGCGAAACGCCGGATGCAAAGGCAGGGACCGTCGAGAGAAAGAGGAGGGATGATAGCGTTGCAGCGGGAACCGTCGGCGAGGCGGGCGTCGACGATAGGCGAAGTTTCGTCCACCCGGCGGCCGACGGCGGAAACGATGCGGGTGATGATGGCCATGAGATGGGCATCATCTCGGAAGGAAACCTCACTGCGCTCGAGGCGGCCGCGGCGTTCGACGTACACTTCGTTGTAGTTATTGACGAGAATGTCGGAGATGGAATTGTCTTTGAGAAGTTGCTCGAGAGGTCCGAGACCAAAAACCTCGTCGAGAACTTCTTTGGAAAGGCGCTCGCGCTCCTGCAGAGTGATCGGCGTGCGTTCGTAGGTGGCCAGGCTCTCGACGATGTCGGTAACTTCGATGCGCACGGCTTCGCGGCTGAGCTTGGTGATGCGGCCGACGTCGAGCTTCTCGCGAAGCTTGCGGTGAATCGTCTCTTTGACGGCGCGGTAGTCGCGTGAACTGGTCGGGGTCATGGCCTTGGGTTCCCGGTAGTGAGCGGGAGTAGCAAAAGCAACATCGGGCGGCTCGTCTTTTCTCCCTCAGGGCGCTGCGGACTGCGAAGGCTGCGCTGGATTCGCTGCAGTGAATCCATCGGAAATCTCACGAGCGCGCCCGCGTCCGCCGATGAAAATCAGGCGCTGACTGCCCGCGCCTGACGAGCGGTCCCATCGAGGGAAGAAATCTCGAGGACATCGCCGACCTTCGTGCCGGTGCGATAAATAGTGTGGGCCGGAACCTCGAGGACGCTGTTGGCCTTGAGCGAAACCTTGGAGATGCGGAAGGGCCGCACGAACTCTTCGACGTAAACGACTTCCTTTTCCTTGCTGAGGAAAATGAGATCGATGGGGAAGAGCATGCCGATGGTGTGCACGCCGCGAGAAGGAATGATCCACAGCCCGCAGCCGAAGCGCGCCCAGCGTTTCGTCTTGCCGAGGAGGCCGACGAGACGGCGGACGTAGCTATCGGCGACGGTGGCTTCGGTGGCAACGAAGGTTTCCCGCGTCTTGTTGTAGACATAGACTATGCCTGTTCCGTTTTTGCGATCCTTCATCATCGCCGCCCTGGCGCCCCTCAGTTTGTTGCCTTGCAGCAAATATCTTTGTGCTGGTCCGAATCGTTGGCGAATCTGTTAGGCATAAACGCAAACAGCACGCCAGCCGCCAATTCTCCCGCTGCCCTGCGAATCAGGATCAATGACCTCAAGAGCCTGATTCCTTGGTCTTCCTGTGAATCCGCTAGCGGTGTGGGTGGAGCCGACCGCGAGCGGAACCGGCCATTCCGTCAGTGCCCGCCCCCCAACTGCCGAACAAGCGTGATGAACGCCGGACCCAAAATCACAACCATCAAAGCCGGAAAAATAAAAAACACGAGAGCCGGAACCATCTTGACCGAGGTCTTCGCGCTCAATTCTTCAGCGCGCTGCCGGCGCTTGGTCCGCAAGTCCTCGGAATGGATGCGGAGAGATTGAGCAATGCTGGTGCCAAACCGTTCGGTCTGGACCAGCATGGCCACGAGAGCCTTGATGTCTTCCAGGCCGGTACGCCGCCCGAGTTCTCGAAGAGCTTCCGTGCGCGATTTGCCGACGCGCATCTCGAGGTTCACGAGCTGCAATTCATCGCTGAGCTCCGGGTGAACGATGCGGAGTTCATTGGCGACGCGCAGCAAAGCCTGGTCAATTCCCAGGCCGACTTCCACGCAGATTACGAGGAGATCGAGGCCGTCCGGGAGAGCCAGACGAAGGCGATTTTGCCGGGCGCGGATCTTGAGATTGAGCCAGAGCTCCGGAAGCATGTAGCCAACAACCGCGGCAATTAAGAGGATGATCATGGGGCTGGCCTTGTAGAAGCCCGTGACCAGGACAACCGCGACGAAAACGATGGGCGAGAGAATCTTGAGGGCGCGAATGGCCAGAATGACGTCCGGCGTGCGGTAGCCCGCGCGCAGCGACATGAGTTCTGAACGCGACAGGGCCTTCCCTTTAAGAGCGGGCAAAAGTTGCCCCATGGAAGCGAGAAACGCGCGCAAGAAGCCGGGGCCCTTTTCCTCAGGAGTGCGCTCGGCTTCCGGGGATGCGTTGGCGGAATCCAACATCCGGCTGACGCGTTGCGCGACCGCCGTTTCACTCGGAGAAAAGGCGTAGGCAATGGCGAGCATTATGAGAATGGTCGCCAGAAACGTCGCCGCTGTCAGAGTCCAGATACCCATATAATCCTCTCGTCACTCAAACTTCGATATGCACAATCTTCCAAATTACGAGAGATCCGATAACCTGCAGACCCAACGCAATTCCCAGGATGATGGGGCCAATCGGATCGGTCCATAGCACGTGCACGTAATCGGGATTCAGGAACTGCAGCACGATCAGCAAGAAAAACGGTAGAGCGATAAGAATGGCGGCGGTGAGCCGGCCCTGAGCCGTGCGCACTTTCACTTCGCGGTAGATGCGGAAGCGCTCGCGAATCAGACGCGAGAGCTCATCCAACAATTCGGCGAGATTGCCGCCGGTTTCCTTCTGGACGAGCAGCGCGGTGACGAAGAACCGCACGTCGATCAAAGGCACGCGCTCGGCCATATTAAGTAGCGCATCGCGCAAAGGTAGGCCGAAATTCTGTTCCTCGAACGTGGCGCGAAACTCGCCCGAGACCGGCTCGGAAGATTCCTTGGAAACCATTTCGAGGCCGGTGGTGAAGGCGTGGCCGGCGCGTACGGCGCGCCCGATAAGATCAAGGGCCTCCGGAAAACGCTCTTCGAACTTCGCCAAGCGTCGAGCGCGCGTGAAAGCCACGAAAGCGATGGGAACGGCGAGCGCTGCCAAGCCGATGGCGAGCGCCATCACGCCATGATCGGGATACAGAAGGCCAACCAAGACGTACGTGCCGAGGCCCGCGACTGCCGTCCAGAGAAAAAACTTACCGGCCTTCATTCTCAAGCCGGCCTGGTTGATGAAGTTCTGAAGCGAACCGGCCCAGGGCAAGCGCATGAGCAGGCGCTGAAGTTGAGGGACGTTGCTATAGAGCTCGTCTCGGACAAGTTTGAGGTCGAGAGAAACTTCACCGCGGCTCTCCGCCTTGCGGACAGACTCCATGCGGCGCCGGACCATTTCCTGGCGGCCATCGCTGCGGCCGGCAATCATCCAGACGGCCCCAGCTACAATGGCAACGATCAAAAACGTGAGCAAAGCTAGAAACAGTGCCACGCGAGCCTCCTTTCCGAGGTAAGCGTACGCACACCCGAACTGAGCGTCTCAGTGGTGAACCCGTACATAAAAAGCTTAGCGATCATTCTACGGTCCTTAGCGAGTGTGCTGAACCTCAAACATATTTGCCGGCAGCGGAATCCCGGTGACGGCCAAGCGCTCCGCGAATTTCGGACGGATGCCGACGGGCATGAAATCGCCCATGACTTCGCCGCTCTCGCGGACGCCGCGCTTGCGGTAGACGAAGATGTCCTGCATGGTGACGACATCGCCTTCCATGCCGGTGATTTCCGTCAAGTTGGTGACTTTGCGAGTGCCGTCGCTGAGACGCGTGATTTGCACGACGACGTCGATAGCCGAGGCAATCTGCCGGCGGACGGCGGTATCGGGAATATTCAAAGCGGACATGGCCACCATGGTCTCGAGTCGGGACAGAGCGTCACGAGGAGAGTTGGCGTGAATGGTGGTGAGCGAGCCGTCGTGACCGGTGTTCATGGCTTGGAGCATGTCCAGGGCTTCTTCGCCGCGGACCTCACCGACGATGATGCGGTCGGGACGCATGCGCAGGCAGTTGATCAAGAGCTGGCGCTGATAGATGGCGCCCTTGCCTTCGATGTTGGGCGGGCGCGTTTCGAGGCGCACCACGTGTTCCTGGTGGAGCTGCAATTCGGCGG
>Ga0116221_1000495_pt1 | contig 26780 bp, 34 predicted proteins | sample Sb_taG_5_FD_88965 | JGI IMG/M metagenome (GOLD analysis project Ga0116221, IMG submission 88965) | Peat soil microbial communities from Weissenstadt, Germany - Sb_50d_8_FC metaG | ecosystem: Environmental > Terrestrial > Soil > Wetlands > Peat | place: Germany: Weissenstadt | collected 2010-09-21 | reverse complement strand
AGTTTGGCTTGGTCTTCCTGGCCGCATCCAGGACAAACCACGCGCCGGAATGCCCATTCGGAACGACAGAAAGCGCAGACCAAGCTGCGGCGTGCCCCGTCGCCTTGTTGGCGGAGAACTCCGAGCGCCGGCTTGCGATTGCAGAACGGGCACACCGAATGGTTATAGCCGTCGACCTGCAATCGAGCCCGGGAGACGACGAATTCCGCGTAGGGCTGCAAGAAGGCGAGAGCTAGAAATTCGTCCGGGTAAGACGGCGGCTGGCCAGCGGCGGACCAACAGGCGTTGAGCAGATCGGACCACGAACTGGAGTCCGCGTTGCGCAGATCGTGAGCCACCTGGGCAAGGCGCGCCGGTCCGTTGGCTTCGACGACGGCAAGAAATTGCGGGAAGCTGGAGAGCAGTTCTGGCAACTCCAGCGGAGCGGATAGATCCACGGAGCCAGCGTGCGCACGTTCGAACCGTTGGTGGAGGCTTTGCTGAAACTGAGCCAGGTGGATGTAGAAGCCCAGGATTTCTGCGGCAAATGGATGCTCAGCCGCAAGTTGCTCAGCCCGACGGGTGCGCCGCTGCCACGGAGTGTTAGCCACGCCGCGATTATGGGGCTTCGACTCTCGACAAGCAACTGCACGGGGCCGCGGGCTCATCCCATGCGAGCGCATTGGATTGACTCAGGCCGAGTCCCCGGACTATATTCTCCGGTAGATTTTAGGCGCTGTTCTAAGCCCTGGTGTAGGTTTGCAATCCAAGCGGTCGGAGGATGCACGATGGAACTCTCCCGCAGAACCTTCCTCAAGAGCGCGCTCGTTGGTGGAGCGGGCTTTTCTCTCCTGGGATTCGATCTCACTCCCGCGGTTGCGCAACTTAAAGAACTGAAAATAGCCCGCGCGACCGAGACGCGATCAACCTGCCCGTATTGTTCCGTAAGTTGTGGCGTCCTGATTTACACGATCGGCGATAAAGCCAAGAACGTGACGCCGCAAGTGATTCACGTCGAGGGCGACCCGGACCATCCCATCAATCGCGGCACGCTGTGCCCAAAGGGAGCTTCGCTGGAGCAGGACATTCTCAACCCGCGGCGCCTGCTGAAGCCGCAAGTCCGCCGCCCTGGCTCGGATCATTGGGAAGACATTGCCTGGACGCAGGCCATTGACGAGATCGCCCACCGAGTAAAGAAAACGCGCGACGACACGTTCATTGAAAAGGACGCACTCGGACGCACCGTGAATCGCTGCGAAAGCATGGCTTGGATCGGCGGCTGCACTGACACCAACGAGTTCAACTACCTGGTCGTCAAGACCATGCGCAGCCTGGGGCTTACCTATATAGAAAACCAGGCCAGGGTTTGACACGGCCCCACGGTCTCAAGTTTGGGACCAACTTTTGGAAGAGGGGCCATGACCAACGGCTGGATCGACATCAAGAATGCCGACATGATGCTGGTCATGGGCGGAAACCCAGCTGAGAACCATCCTTGCGGCTTCAAGTGGGCGATTGAAGCCAAGAAGACTCGCAATGCGAAGCTGATCGTGGTGGATCCACGCTTCACGCGCACCGCGGCCACATCGGACCTGTTCCTCCAGATTCGCGCCGGAGCAGACATTGCGTTTCTAGGTGGAATGTTGCATTACGCGATCGAGACCAACCGCATCGCAAAGGAATATCTCGTTAACTACACCAACGCCGCCTTCATTGTGAAGGACGGTTTCAAGCTGCCTGAAGACGGCCTCTACTCTGGCTTCGACGCTGCTTCGCAGACATACGACCGGTCCTCGTGGAACTACGAGGAAGGAAACGACGCCGGTAGCGCTGCGCCCTCGCATACGGCGGCAAAGGCTGCTGCGCCCGCTCCGGGAACTCCGCCACCTTTGCCACTGCTGCCAGCGAAGGTGGCTTATGACCTGACTCTGCAGCATCCGCGATGCGTGTTTCAGTTGTTGAGACAGCAGTATTCTCGCTACACGCCGGAAATGGTCGAGCGCATCACTGGCATCCCGAAAGATCACTTCCTGAAAGCCGCCGATTTATTTACTTCCATCCGCAAGGATGGCGACATGAAGAAAGTGGCCACGATTATGTACGCGGTGGGGTGGACGCAGCACAGTTTTGGCACGCAGATCATCCGCACGGCGGCTATTTTGCAGTTGCTGCTCGGTAATATCGGGCGCGCCGGCGGCGGCGTTAACGCTTTGCGTGGTCACTCCAACATTCAGGGCGCGACGGACATGGGCGGCGTGTTCGACAGTTTGCCCGGCTACCTGAAGGTTCCGAACCCGACCGATGTTGACCTGGCCGCATGGTTGAAACGGATCACGCCAGCCGCATCCAAGCCGGCGCCGTGGGACTCGTTTAATTATTGGTCGAACACGCCGAAGTTTGCCGTCTCCTATTTGAAAGCGTTCTTCGGAGACGCAGCAACAAAAGAAAATGACTTTGCTTACCAATACATGCCGAAGGTGGATCGCAACTATTCCTGGACGCAGATCTGGGACAACATGTATCGCGGGTCGGTGAAAGGGATGTTTGCGTTCGGCATGAACGGTGTTGCTATTGGGCCCGACTCGCAGAAAAACATCGATGCACTGAAGAAAGCGGACTTTCTCGTGGTGGGTGAGATTTATCCGGATGAGACCAGCGAATTCTGGAAATCCCCCGGGATTAATCCTGAGGAGATGAAGACCATCAACACCACGGTCTATCGCCTGCCCTGCGCAGGTTTTGCCGAGAAAGATGGGTCGATGACCAACTCGGCGCGCTGGCTGCAGTGGAAGAACGTTGCGGTCCCTACTCCGGGTGACTGTCGCTTGGACCAGGACATCGTGGCACAAATTTTTCTCAAGGTTAGGGAGCTTTACCAGAAGGACGGAGGCAAGTTTCCGGATCCAATCCTGAATCTGACTTGGCCTTATGTGAACGCTCAGCATCCCGCGCTCGGAGATTTAGCCAAAGAGATGAACGGCAAAGCGCTTGCCGATCTCACCGATCCCAAAACCCAGGTGACCATCAAGAAAGGTCAGCAACTGCCGGGTTTTGCCTGGCTGAAAGACGACGGCACAACTTCCTGCGGGATCTGGATTTATTCCGGATGTTGGACTGAGGCAGGAAATCAACTGTCTCGACGCGGCACTGAGGATCCATCTGGACAGGGGATATATCAGAACTGGTCGTGGTCGTGGCCGGCCAATCGCCGCGTTCTGTACAACCGTGCATCTTGCGATCCTTTGGGCAAGCCCTGGGACGCAACCCGCAAGCAGGTCTGGTGGAACGAGTCGGCCCAACTCTGGGTGGGAAACGATGTGCCCGACTTTAAGCCGGATTCGAACCCGAAAGACCACATGGGACCGTTCATTATGAACGCCGAAGGAGTCGGCCGGATTTTCGCGCCTTTGGGATTGTTTGCAGATGGTCCGCTGCCTGAGCATTATGAGCCGATCGAGAGTCCGGTGCAAAACGCGCTACACCCGAATCAGTCGAACAATCCCGTGGTGAAGAAACTGAAAACAGCGGCAGACAAATACGCAACGCCGGGCGACGGCTTCAACATCATCTGCACCACCTACCGACTCACAGAGCATTACCACTACTGGACCAAGAACAATCAGATGAACGTGCAGCTCATTCCCGAAGCCTTCGTCGAGATTCCTGTGGAATTGGCGGCGGAGTTGGGAATCAAGGGCAACGACAAAGTGAAAGTTACCAGTGCGCGCAGCTACTACGTGGCCAAGGCGTTTGTCACAAAACGCATCAAGCCGATGACGATCGACGGCAAGAAGGTCTATCAGATTGGCATTCCGATCCACCAGGGTTATCGCGGTATTCAGGAAGACGAAGGCAAGAACGCGAGAACGATCCTCAACCGGCTTACGCCGACAGTCGTTGATCCGAACGCATATACACCGGAATTCAAGGGCTTTCTGGTGAAGCTGGAAAAAGCATAGTGCTATGAGCCAGGCAACATTGGCAATCCGCAAAATATCCGGCCATGCCGGACCCGCACCGGGCGAAGGAGTCGAACGCGACTATCAGGTCTGCAAACTCGTTGACACTACCACTTGCATCGGCTGCAAAGCCTGCGAAGTCGCCTGTCTCGAGTGGAACGGATACACGTTCACCGACACTGTGTTCGACAACAGCTATCAGACCATGCCACAGACGGCGTGGAATTACTGGAACCTGATCAAGTTCAACGAGCACGAGCGCGAGGATAGCACTGTCACCCTGCTCATGCGCAAAGATCAGTGCATGCACTGCGCTGATCCCGGCTGCCTCGCGGCGTGCCCGGCGGACGGCGCCATCGTGCAATACACCAACGGTATTGTGGATTTTCAGCAGGAGAATTGCATTGGCTGCGGATACTGCGTCAGCGGCTGCCCATTCGATATTCCCAAATTCAACCCGGCGACCAAGAAGATGTTCAAGTGCACGCTTTGCTCCGATCGGGTGAGCGAAGGGCTGGAACCAGCGTGCATCAAGTCCTGCCCAACCGGCTGTCTCCACTTTGGCAGCAAGGACGATATGAAAGATCTTGCAGAGACGCGTGCAGACCAACTTCGTGAGAATTTCGGCTTCGAGAAGGCGGGCGTTTATGATCCGGCGGGCGTAGGCGGAACGGGTGTCATCTATGTGCTTCACGATGCTACGAATCCCGAGGCCTATGGCGGATTACCCAAGGACCCGCACATTCCGTGGGTGGTCCGCTTCTGGAAAGGACCGGCAAAGTGGATCGGAAATCTCGCCATGCTGGGCGGCATTCTCGGCGTGACTCTGCATTACCTGCGCTACGGTCCGAAGGAAGTGCATCCCCCGAAAAATGAGAACGGAGGACAACCGTGAGCACCGCGCAGGTCGTTTCCTCTGGACGAACCGCTGGCGAAACCGACGGCCGCATCTGTCGCTATACGCTTGGCGAACGCGTTCATCACTGGCTCGGCGCATTTACCTACGTCTATTGTCTGATCACCGGACTGGCCTTCTGGTCTCCTTATATGTTCTGGTTGGCCGTGCTGGTTGGCGGCGGCCCGACAGCCCGATTCTGGCACCCCTGGTTTGGCCTCGCCTTCGCATTCTCAATGTTTTGGATGTTCAAGATGTGGCATCGTGACATGCGCACGACCGATGCGGACCGGCGCTGGTCAAAAGTGATGAAACAGTACATTGAGAACGACGATCAGAATCTTCCGCCCGTGGGACGCTTCAACTACGGGCAGAAACTGTTCTTCTGGCTGATGTTTTACGGCGTGATCCTACTGGTGATATCGGGCCTGGGGCTGTGGTTCGTAGAATCGATCCCATGGAGTCTGCGCTGGCTGCGCTACACGGCGGTTACGGTCCACGTGGTTGCGGCGCTCGCGACCATCGGCGGATTCATCATTCACGTTTACATGGGCACGGCCATGGTCCGCGGAGGCTTCACCTCGATCATCCGAGGGGAGGTCACTACGACTTGGGCGAGAACCCATCACCGCCTCTGGTACGAGCAGATAATGAGCGGAACGTCCCGGAAGCAATGAGAACTCGCCACCAGATTCCGTGATGAATGCGTTCGCTCTCCTGTATGCTCGCCACAAGCCAGTGCAGTACTGAACGTCACGAACGACAGTAAATTGCGGCTCCGGTGTTTGTGCCGCGACAGGAAGCGCGAAGAGAATCAGGCCAGCAAAACAAAACCACATAAAACCTGCGTCGAGCGGATGCTATTTGTTTGCGTAATGGTCTGCGCCGAGAAAGTGCAGCGAGACGTACGGCGCGTTACCCACCACCCAGCTGTCGTGACCCGGAGGCCCGGGTGGAATGTAAAAAAGCGCGCCCGCGCGGAGTTCGTGGACCGTGCCGTCTTCCATCGCAGCGGTGGCACAGCCGGACAGTACTAACCCAACGTGCTCGACGTTGCAGCGCGACGCGCCCACACTGGGTCCGACATGAACGGACCACTTCCATCCGGGTTCGTACGTAGCCCGGCCGATAGTCATGCCTCCGATGCGAACCAGTTCGAATTTCCCTTTTTCAAATATCCGCACTTCATCGGGCTCTTCAAAACGCTTCAGAACGACTTCAAGCATCGTCATTTCTCCTTCACGAGTCAGATTTATCGAACGCGAGCATCGTACACACCGAAGTGTGGATGTCGATGCTAGCGCAGCCAATCGGGCTGCAGACCGCGGAGTTGGCGCAAGTCCGGGGCCCAGCGTCGGTCGCTTTCCCCTCGTGCACACAACTCATTGACTATGAGAAGGACTCAAAGGTCTCAGCAAATGTGACTCCAACGCGAGGTCTTGCGCAGTTCGTCCGCGCATCAGTTCAGGTAAGTTGGCTGAGGTTGTGGCAAGATATACATAACAAGCAGCAGAGACATATCTATCGCGCCGTTCGTCTTTAACGGCCACCGGAGGACCTTCTTATGGCTTCTGGTGATCACAGTGACCGTGAATCAAGATGACCGGCACCCACACGCAATCGTATAACCCGCCCGTTCCGTCGCAACCGGGAAACTACCGCCGGCCATTGGCCGTCGTGACTGTGCTTTTTTTCATGTGGGGTTTTCTTACTTGTTTGAACGACATCCTGGTTCCACACCTGAAGTCGATTTTCGAACTGAGCTATGCGCAGGTAATGCTAATTCAGTTCAGTTTTTTCTCGGCGTATTTCGTGTTTTCGGTTCCCGCCTCAAAGATCGTGGATTGGATCGGCTATCAGCGCACCATGGTCGCCGGCTTGATGATCATGGCAGTTGGTGCATTCTTGTTCGTCCCTGCAGCGAGCGCGCCTTCTTATTCACTCTTCCTGACGGCGCTCATTATCCTGGCGGCCGGAATCACAGCCCTGCAGGTCGCGGCGAATCCTTACGTCATCGTGCTGGGCGCGCCTGCAACCGCTTCCAGTCGCTTAAATTTGACTCAGGCGTTCAATTCACTGGGCACGACCATCGCTCCCAAAATCGGCGGCCTGTTGATTCTGAGTGCGACGCCACTCGCCATCGAAGAAATGAGGAGACTCTCGCCGGTGGCTCTCCAGTCCTACCGCGCCCAGCAGGCCGCGTCCGTCAAAATGCCTTATGTTGTCATCGGCGTGCTTCTGGTTCTGCTAGCGGTCGTGATCGCCTGTTCCAAACTGCCGAAGATCGGGTCGGCACAGCGCGAATTGGGCCAACCGGTGCATGATTCGCTGTGGAAGCACCGGAATCTAATTCTTGGCGCCGTCGGCATCTTCACTTACGTTGGAGCCGAAGTGGCAATCGGCAGCTTCCTCGTCAACTATTTTGGGCAGCCGGGCATCGCGGGGCTGACAGAGAAGGCCGCAGCCGGATACGTTTCTTTTTACTGGGGCGGAGCGATGATTGGACGGTTTATCGGGTCAGGCCTTTTGCGCAAGGTCAAGACCAGACGCCTTCTCGGGCTGTGCGTGGCCTGCACCACCACGCTGCTCATCACGTCCATTCTGACGACCGGACATGTTGCGATGTGGAGCATTCTCGCCGTGGGATTCTTCAACTCCATCATGTTCCCAAGCATTTTCACACTGGGTCTGGCGGAACTCGGTCCTTTGTCAGGGGATGGTTCTGGAATTCTCAATATGGCGATCGTCGGAGGGGCCGTGATTCCGCTTGCACAAGGCTTCATGGCAGACCGAATCGGAATCCACCATGCGTTTTTCCTGCCGGTTATCTGCTATCTCTATATCCTCTATTACGCACTGGTCGGTTCCGAGCCAAACAGCGAACGAATTCGCCAAGCCTGACCCCGTTCTATATGCAAATTCAAGCCGCTACCGCGAATCCTCCGTGTATCTTGAGGCAACTCTTCAATGCAGCCAGAGCATAGAGAGCATCGTCCAGAGCTTCCTCTTCCTGAATGTTATCTCCCGAAGTTCTGAACAGCTCTCTGGCTCGGTTTACGATTGCGCATTCCGCTTGGGCAATGCGCGTGGTGGTTTTATCCCTATCCGCTTCCATCAGGGCCGCCAGATACAACTCCTTCCACGCACAGCCTTGCGAAGATGGGTTTTCAGAAGTGACCATTTGATCCTCCGCCATGTTTACAATGGTTGACTTTGCGAGTGAGTACGCCGCGCTTAAGATTTACTTGCAGGGCAGAGACGCGGCAATACAGTCAATCCTGTAGATTTCCGCCGTTTTCCACACTGGTGCAGGTGTTGTTCACCAGCTCGGTTGGGCGGGAGCTATCTGGAATAAGCATTGGCCTTGGGGTTGGCCTCAATAGGGGCACTGGCGCGGTCTTTGTGGCCAAAATCCGAGCCAAAGTGGGGTTCTGAATTTGTTCCCGTAACCTTTACAGGAAGCTCGGTTCCTGCCCCATGCTTGCTGAAGAAAGGGTCCGCGGGCTTGAGGAGTATGGACTTCCAGCCAGTCACCATCTGGGAAAGCTTCGCGTCCAAACGTGCCTTGCCATGGAAGTCGAATTGATTGCCGTCCAGACTGTACTGGCCGGTCAGGTTAACCTGGGTTCCGGGAATCTCGAATTGGAGTTGGGAAAAGGAGATCACCCCGTTTTCCAGTTTAAACACGCCGCTGAGATCGGAGCGCACGTCGTCGGCTACATTTTCGCGAGCCAGTTTTGGTTTCCCGAGACTGCGCATACTCAAAGCGTCGATTTTGCTCTGGATTTTGTCGTTCGAAAAATGTGCCTGCGAAATTTGGAACTGGCCCACCAGCTTCAAGCGGTTGGCTACATCGGGATCTCCGGGCGGAAGGTCCAACGCCGTCTTCAACTGAACGATGCCGGTCATGACCGGAGGATCTGTTCGTACCGCCAATTTCAGCAAATCGTCGATTTTCCCTTTGCCCATGGTCACATTAAGATTGACGCGATGCCCTTGCGGATTCTTCATTCGTACGACGGAACCGGTTGCTACCAGCCAGGAATCCAGAATTCTTGCTTTTACCGGCTGTAGATATGTGTTCCCAGTGGTGCCGTCCACAATAGCGTGAAAGTCAGTGTGCAGCGGGACGCGGCGTCCGCTCACGGCAATGCGAAAATCTGGAGTGTCAGTCGTGCCATTCACAACGATGTTGTCAAGATTTCCGGAATACTCTCCCGTGGATGACAGGATTCCCCCAATCCCTTTAATCGTGCCTAAGTCCGCGTCGTTGAACGAATAAGCACCACGCATGGGAGTATCGCGCGGGCTATCCGCCTGCCACGGCCCAAACGACCCACTGGAGATGATGTTTCCCACCGGCTTTGGATTGGTCAGCACAGCATCAAAACGAAGCGGCTCACCCGACCCTATTCTCGCCATCTTCAAGCTTTCGATGTCAAATTCCAGTGGAAGCTTGCCCGGCCTTAGAGTGTTGATGATCAACTGCGCGCCGTCACACACAAACTTGTCGACAACGATCTCTATCTTTTCGCCCGTGGGACTCATACGTTTCATCTCTCCGCGCTGTTCTCTGGGCGGAAGATTCAAAGCCATTCCTTTTATGAACACGGTATTCACGTGCATGGGAATGCGAAGGAGGTCTGCAACTCCGGTCTGAAAGCTGAATTCCGCAACACTGATCAACGGTTGAAATCCGGGCTCGTGATTGTTCGGGTCAGATACCCCGTAGAGTCTCAGCCCGTTGCCCGAAACTTGAAGTCCCCGCAGCAGCGACACATGGAACCCGTCAAGCTCGACTTTGCTGTGGAATCGAGCGGAAAGCGTTTCGGTTACGCGTTCCCGCAAGATCGGCTCCGCACGGGAGACGGCAACCCATCCCACCAAAAAGACGATCGCGGCAGATGCCAGAGCGAGTCCGGCGATCCAGCGCCAGAGGCTGGTTTGCCGGCGCTCGACGGGGGGATTTTGCGGATGGTCTGACATTAAGTAGCCTTGCGAAGCGTAAGTTCCCGGACTTAGGTAAGACAACCAGGCGAACACCTTAGCATGTGGGCGGAAAACCTGCACGACCCGCGTGCACGACTTTCTCTCGCGTCCTTTCTTCATTGCTCAGACATGACTTGATCTCCTTCGGACATGGTTCTTAGAATGTGCCTCATCGCGGCAACTAGGATGGCAAGCTGAGAGTTGGGGATGGCAACCGGGCCGGAAATAAAAAGATTGTGACTTACTCGAGTGATTCCTCCGCGGGAACGATTGTTGCCGCGGCGCTGACGCCGCGCTGCGCACTACTTACTTTCAATTTGTCTAACTCTTCCAGCGCTGTTTTCCAGGCCTTCGCGTGCTTCTTTGTCGCGTTCGGCGCATTCGGGTCGGCGTAAAAACTGAGAATATTCTGACGCAGCTCGGGAGATGCCTGGTCGAAGTTCTGCTTCGCCAAGTCATCCAGCAGGTGGGCGTATGTCTTGTCCGCCAGCGAATACTCTCCAGCGCGAGTTTCACGGCCAGTATCGAAGTCCAGGTCTGCGATTGTGAGTTGCCCCGCTCCTTGCTCGCGTAACAGTGCGCTATAGTCATCCACAGTTTTGTTGATGCTCTTGATGTACATGTCTTCAGTTCGGGTAGTTGGAATTTCGAAAGCGACGGCTTTAAACGGTCCTACCTTTGGGATGATTTTCAAGAAGAACGCAAGCACGCGGGTTCCAAAGCCCGGCTTGCGATATCCATTCCCCCATTCCTTCTGATACTGTGCCCGAGACAGGTGATAGAGAAATGCCTTCTCGTTTAAGTTCGGAGTATCGCGGACAATCTCTTTGCGGCGCGACAGCAAGGCGACGCGAGTCATCTCTGGAATGATTCTGCTGATTGCACGCCGAAAGGTCCCAATGGCCAGGTCTTCATTGTGCATGACGGCTTGCAGCGGAAGGCCGTAGGTCTCTGCGAATGCCCGTTCGAGCAGAGGTTTGCTGATATTGAAACCGATGAAATCGTGGAAATTGTCGGAAGTGTAGCGGTTCTTTGCAACCTGCACCATGTCGAAACCAAACTCGGTACGAATGTGCGCTTTGGGATCGTCCGCGTAAGTAACTTCCTCTCCGTATTTTCTCTGCAACTTGGGAAAGCTAAGCGCGACCACCTTATTGATTGTGGGATGGCCGCTATTGTCGGATGCGTAGTGCGCGAGCGCCCCTAGTGCGAAGGCGTATTCGTTGATGTCAGAGGAGTCCCGAACAAGGGCCGATACAAAATCACCGCTGCGAACGTAGTGCACCAGATCGCTGAAATACTTGCTGCCAAACGGATAGTAACCCATGTCCTGAACTACGCTGCCTCCATAAGCGTAGGCGTGGGCCTGTTTCAGATCATCGTCGGTGGCCTCGGGAAAGCGGTTCAGTAGCAAAGGCCGAAGCTGATCCTTCCACAGCAGATCGATCATCTCTTCATGCGTAAGTACGGAATACCCGTTCCCAATTCCCGAGCCGAGAAAAACGAGTAACAAGAACACCGCAACTTTGGTGAATGCCTGTCTCCTTAATCGCATAGCGGGTTCTTACATGCATTTGCCGCATGCTCAGACTGCGCTTCTCCGTCCGCTCAGAAGGTTGAATACCAGAACAACCAGCGCCAGTACCAGGAGAATGTGAATGAAACCCCCGAGCGTGTACGAACTTACCAATCCCAACAACCACAAGACCAGCAGCACTACGAATATCGTCCAAAGCATGTCAAGCTCCTTTTTCCCGAAGGTGAGAACGCGTTTTTCTGCAGCGCCGCTTTACGCGCCGCCAGCAGAGAATAGGCTGCTGCGATCGTTCGTACCATCAGGTGAACGCGGTACGTCGGCGTTGTAGTCGTGGTACTGAGCTTCCTTTCGGCTGGCCTTGAATTGTTGTTCTGTGAATTCGCAGGCGTGGCAACCGCATCTTGCTTCCTTTACCTACGGGCATTCGGCAGGTGAACTACGGTTCAAACTCGATAGGCACGCAAGACTGTTCGCACTATGGTCAATATGCGAACGGCAGGTCAAAGACGGCGGTATCCTGCTTTCCCGGGATGTCTCTTCGACCATTTAGGCCAGCTCCGACGATGCCGGGAGCACCACACACCTGCCGCGCGCGGTTTAAATGCGCAACGGCGGGTTTAAAAGTAGATACAAAATAAACGAGGAGAAATCAAATGAACTCAGACCAACTGCAGGGCAAATGGAAACAGATCAAAGGGTCGGTAAAGGAGCGTTGGGGTAAGTTGACCGACGATGACATCGATGTCATCAACGGAAAGCACGACCAATTGGTCGGAAAGATCCAGGAGAAGTACGGCATCGCACGAGATGCTGCTCAAAAGCAGGTCGATGAGTGGAACGCGCTCGAGGCCCATCAACCCGACGTGGAGCAGAAACGCAAGGCTAGCTAGACGATTCAGTCTGACGCTGCAAAGGGGAGCCGTTTTATGGCTCCCCTCATTTATTTTGGGAAGAGACGTGTTCGGCCTATCCGTTGCTAGGCGAGTTCTGCAACCCAACGCCCTTTATCACACAGAAAAACGGCTCATAGCTGTGCTATGAGCCGATGAACTCGCGAATTCGATTGCCGGCTGCTTACTGAGGCCGCTCCGGCTCTTTTTCCGGATGAGGTGGTTCTTCGGGATGAGCTTGCTCGGGATGGGGCTCAATCTTCGGACTGGGAGTTGCCTGTGGGTGCGGAGCGCTCTCCGGATGGGGCGCGGCCTGCGGATGAGGTGTGTTTTCTGGATGAGGCGTGTTCTCGGGCCGAGGTTCAGTCTCCGGGTGGGGCATGTTTTGGCCACGGGGCTGATTCTCCATGCGAGGTGCGGTTTCCGGTTGAGACGCGGCCGGAGGGTGGGGCACTTCGGAACGGGCTGCCGGAGTTGCGCCTTGCGGCGCTGCTGGGCGAGGTGTGTTGTTCTCAGGCCGATTGTTCTCAGGCCGGGGGACCTGGTTGTTGGCTGGCGGCTGAGCAGTCGCGTGTTGGGCGGGAGGCGTGTAAGGCGCACCTGCGCGACTGGCTTTCACAACGCCGCTCCCGCTAAATGCTCCTGGTTTCGGCGTCGCCGCGACCGCAGGTTGGCCATGGTTGACTGACGCAAGTTGGTTGCGGTCAGCCTTCGCCGCCTGCTCATGCTGTACCTGGGTAGCCGTTGCCGGAACGTGTTTCTCGCGCGCTGCCGCTTGTTCTTGGGCAGTCGGACGCGCCGTCGTTCCGCCCGATCCTCCGTTATAGCTCACGTTGTTCACCGTGGTGGTGTTGATCACGGTTTTGTTGTAAACATTGGTGACGTTCGTGGTGTTCACGTTGTTTACCGTGCGGTTGTAGAAGAACTGCCCATTGTTCCAATATCCGCCCTGGTAGCCGGTGCCAACATAGCCATAACCGTAAACGACCCCGCCATAGAAACCTACCTGCGGACCCCAATAGCCGGCATTCCAGACGTAGACGCCGTTGTTCCAACCCCAATATCCCGGAGTCCAGAGCAGGCCAGGTGTCGGGGCCTGAACCCATGTGCCCGGTACCCAGAAGTAGCCGTCCGGACCGTAAGCCCAGTATCCGGGCGTCCAGATATAACTGGGTGCGGGACAAACCGGCTGCTCGTATACGGGCAGCGCGGGCGGTGCGATGTTAATTGATATCGCGATCTGCGCCTGCGCCGCTGCGGACATCGCCAACATCACGAGCGCAAATGCCAGCGAGCGAATAGAGCGAATGCTGTGCATGGTTTCCTCGTGCCCCGTTTCCCTCGCTTGCCCGGTCTTGCCTTGCTGCGCCGGGTTGCGTGGATGAAGAGGCGAAAATGTGCGGATTCCAACTGTTCAAGTCCGCTTTAATGCAATCTCTGATCCCAACAAACGCAGACTCTTTGAAGCCTTCGCGCAACGCCGGGTTGCACCAGCGCGCATCTGTCACAAATACAAACGGGCCTCCGGACCTAGAGATAATCCCGTCAGGATTACTGTGGGACTGCCGCGCGTTCCAAGGTATCGAGCATACCCCTGAGTCTCGCAGAAAATAATCCTGAGTCGGTTGTGCTTCGATCCCTATTCGCGGTTCCCGACGAGTTTATTACTTGCTTGTCCTGAAAGTTTCGGCTGCGTTCTCGTCATTTAGCTGATAGGTCGTCTTGTCTCCGGGCTTCAGCACATATTTTTCGCCCTGGCTCACGGCGGCGCTGTCATTTTGCACGGACGTTTGCGATTGCTGCTGGGGATTCGCCGATTGCCCGCTTTGTTCGTCCGGCGCAGGCGCAGAGTTTGTATCTGGGTTGGGCAGCGGCACCGGTTCTTGTAAATGGGACCATTCGATCAATTCGCATCCCAGAGTTCCGGCCGTCATGTCAGGACAAGGTTGGGGAGCGCCGTCCTGCGAGAATGTCAAGTGCACAGTAACCAGAAGAAACGCTAGTCCTACCGCTGCGTATTTCATGTCAGAGCCTCCGGGATGAAGCCGCTACCGGGCGGCGGCAATTAGTTGCCAATCTGAGATCGGTCTTTCTCAACACGCAACTGTTCTGCCAGCCCGCACTCGTGAAATTTCTACCTGCTTCCGATGCCACATTTTGCCGCTGCGTTGTCGAATCTAGATACAGCATTTGCTGTAGGGATGGGCCACGCATACGTGATTGTGTTCAACTATCGCGCGCTTCCCCTGGATCAGATGGGCGGACGGCCAAAGTTAGGCGCAACAGTCTCAGCTTCGGGGTGATTCAGAATAGGAGGAAATTGCTTTAGGAGGAAAATGCTTGTCTTAAGTGTGTCTAAGGCTGGTCTTAGGCGACGCTGCCCGTTGCTTCGTGCAACGGGCAGCATTCGTCTCGTGATGCGCGGCGCGGGGCTGAAAGCGGACGTTTTCGTTAACGTCCATTGGACGCAGGATCTTCTCTCCGCTAGGCTGCTGAGTCTTCTGTCGGAGCCTGGACCTGGGTCGGTACCTGTACCTGGATGATATTGTTCTTAACGGCGTAAACCACCAGATCTCGGATCGAATGAAAGCCCAGTTTCCGCATTATGTTGCTGCGATGAGTCTCTGCCGTTTTTGTGCTCAGGTTGAGCACGCAAGCGACTTCCTTTGAACTTTTTCCTTCGGCGAGAAGCTGGATTACTTCCCGCTCGCGCGCGGTCAATTTCGGCAATCTTGGAGGCTCGCCGCTTGATCCGTTGTGTCCTTTGTCAAGGAAACCAGCCAGCACCATATCGTTTACCCGCGGAGTAAAGAACATCCGGTTGCGCTGAAGCGCTTCCACAGCAGAAACCAGATCGCGGGCAGCGTCGGATTTCAGGACGAAGCCACGCGCACCCGCATCCAGAGCTTCCCTTATGACCTGGTCCGAATCCGTGATCGTCAGCACGATAACCTTGCAATGAGGGTCGTGTTGCGTCAGTTGCCGGGTGGCCGCCAAGCCGTTGAGATTTGGCATGCCCACGTCGAGGATCACCACGTCGGGTTTCAATTGGGCTGCCTTTTCGATGGCTTCGCGTCCGTCCTTCGCCTCTGCGCAGATCTCCCAACCCTCACGTGCTTGCAGGAGCGCACATAAACCGCGCCGTACAACTTCGTGGTCATCAGCTATCAGAATTCGCAGCTTCATTGCTCACCTCCGTGAGTATCTCCACGTTTCAAAGTGCAGCCAAGAAAACCAGATCAACCAAGTCGAGCCCACGCCCCCATCCAAATCCGCGAGCGTCCCATCTCGAACCTTCACACAGAATCGGCAGACTGCCCATTCAGCGCCCGGAAAGGAAGATGCCGGCTCACTGCCTCAACGGCCGCCAACAGATCGCGAGCGGCGTTAGACTTCACCACATAGCCTCTAGCTCCCGCTTCCAGCGCCTCCCGCATCATCTGCGGCGAATCATGTTGCGTGACAATCAGAATTTCAGATGCGGGCGTTGTCTTGCGAATCAGCCGGCATGCTTCCAGGCCACTCATCCTCGGCATCGTTATATCCAACACTACGACGTCGGGTTTCAAGCGCTCGGCCTTGTCGACCGCCTCAACTCCGTCTGCCGCTTCATCGACGATCTCCCACTCAGGATGCCCTCCGAGCAATGTCCGCAAGCCATGCCTCACAACGGGGTGGTCGTCGACAACCAGAATGCGAACGGTCATAAAATGTTTCTAACTTGAACCAAGGTCGAAACCACGCTCTTAGGAACCTCCGCGTCTTAACTGTTCCTCCGCGATCTCATTTGCTTCTTGTCTGATTCACGACTGTCTTTCGGGACACGAGCCATCTACGAATTTGTCCCGCGATCAGGCGCGCAATCAATGGGAACCGGTATTGCGATTCGCACTGATGTACCCGTGCTGTTCGATTCGATCTCCAAAGTCCCGCCCATTTCACGAGTCCTCTCGTGCATACTCATCAGACCAACGCCTGCTCCCGCGCCCGTCTCGCGAAAACGCGTGAGCATTTCCTGCTCCATCCCCCGGCCGTTGTCCCTCACCTCCAAAATCACCTGTCGGGCAGACCGCCGTATCAAGACATCTGCCGCCGTCGCCCCGGAATGGCGATGAACATTGGTCAAGGCCTCCTGCAGCACGCGGAACAGCGCCAGTTCAATCACGTCGGGTAAGCGCACGGGGTCTTCCGGAGCATCCAGCGTCAGTTTGAGTCCGCTGCGGAGAGCAAAGCCCTCAACATACCAACGCGCCGCCGAAGCGATCCCCACCGCGTCCATCGTAGGCGGATGCAATAAGTAGGAAAGAGTTCGAACCTCGGCGATACACCGTTCGGTCAACTCTTCCGATTGCGACCACAATTCTCCGCGCTCTGGAGACTTTCTGAGCATGTCCACATTGAGCTTCAACGCAACCAGGTATTGGCCCAGACTATCGTGGAGCTCACGGGCAATTCGGCGGCGCTCGGAATCCTGCAAACTGAGCAGCCGCGAGGTAAGCTGTCGCAGCGCAGCTGTGCGCCGCTCCACCAGGGATTCCAGTTCTGCCTGGCTGCGCCGAAGTTTCTCCTCAACCTGCCTGCGTTCCGTGATTTCGGTCTCAAGCGCCTGCGCCTTTTGTTGCAAGTGAGCAACGCTGCGGAGGCGCTCGTCCTGGCTGATGAGCGTGGTGTAGCTCTCGCCGGGAATCACAGCCGAGTGTTCAGCGCAGATCTTAAGCAGCAGATCGCCATGTTCCTCGCGGCAGAAACCGGACATCGGGTAAGCGCAGCGCAGAGCGAAGGAATGGCTCTGGGCAAGGTTGTTCCACAGCTGTTCAAGACGGATGGCGGCCTCAGGCTTTCCTTCCGCCCACAGCAGAGCGACCATTTCGCCAAATGCGGCAACCCTCCGAGGTGTGCCTTCTACGGAGCTCTCGATCCGCGAGATAAGCTCGCCTACTACTTCGTCGAAGCGCCCGGTATCCGGCAACCCGTCTTGCATAAACTTCGACAGGGTATCGGCCGCGTCCAATTGCACGTACCGTCCCTGCGCCACCGCCTTAGCTGTATCCAAGCCCCACGCCTTCAATCTCTGGGCGAGTCCATCCCGGTGTTCCTTGGTTGCGATGACGACGGCCGCTTCCCCTGCGCCGAGCGCAGTCCCGATAAATCGGCTCAACTCGTCAAGCAGGAATCTATCTTCTCCGTAGAACTGAACCACATGCGCGGGTTGGCTGTGGTCACCCCAATGCGCTGAGGGCGCAAACGATGTAGTTCCCGCACTCGGGTTAGCTGTACCCATCGGTGAATCCCTTCATCGCCCTGCGGCGGCCCAATTTTATGCTGTCCGGATGACAAAACAGGCGGCTCTGGGTGACCGACGCGATTCTAATCTCTTGTAGTTTCACTGCGAAATACAGGGGATACTGTATACCCCTACCCAATTCGCCGCAGAAACGAAAGCCGCTACCCACAGCCCACGAACACAACACGAAGCGGGAACATCGAGCTACTTTCTTACTTCCTTCCAAATATAGAAATTGCCTTCGTCCGATAAAGTCTCGATTTCCAATCCTCGGGAGGCGGACGCTCGATGGACGGCCGACCGCAGGTTCGCCAGTGTAATCCCATCGACCTGCGCCAGCGGAATCTTGATCGCCGAACCGACAGGCAACGTTTCCAAATCCTGGAAGACTCCCTCGATCAGGTCATGGTGCTTCCCGCGCCGATTCCTCCGCAAGTTGGCGAGGATCACGCGGTCGTAGTTCAATGCGGGTTTTTGATTCTTTATGTTTTCTTTAGCCATACTTTTGTCATTCCCCGTAGCTCGTTACGGCACACTTATATGATTCTTCGATATGCTTGTCAACTATTTTTTTATTACACGCTGGATACTTTTATCGTTTACGCTCGACCCGTCTCCGATATACTTCAGACGTCCGACGCAATTTTGTGGTTCTTTAATTCTCATTTGTGGTTCTTTAATTCTCGCGTCGATAACCTGCTCTTCTTTAATTCTTGCGCATGAAGTATTTCCACCCTTTTTTGGTGGAGCGTGTATGTTCCAGAAATGAAGAAGGAGCAACCATGAATGTGACGTGGCAGGAAAAATACAGGGAGGCTTTGCTTGAGCTCCGCCCTGAGGAATTGCCGCGGCGCATTGAAGCCGCGGAAAAGGCCATCCAGCAAAGGATCGAAGATGCGGAGCGCAGCGGCCAACTGTCCAGCGAAGAACAGCGGGCAATCGACGATGCCCTACGGGGTATGCGACTGCTGGCTAAAACCGAGTGCAAAGCCAAACAAACGCAAGAGCCGCGCTTGTGCGAAAGTGAGGTGGCATCGTGAATCGACCTTTTGGTTCGAGGACCACTTCCATGAAAACCAGGAATTGCCGCAACTTACTCGCTTGCTCGCGGGTTAGAAGACAGGTGATGGCCGAGAACTTTGACCGGCAGTGGAAAGAGATCCGCCGCCAGGCAACCATTGAAAGAGATCCGAAGAAGTTGGCCAAGCTCGTGGCCGACCGGAGAAGCACCCACTGCCAGGATGCTTCGCACCCGCATCGTGGAGTTTGAGCAAGAAAATTGCTGCGAGTCTTTCGATGCCCCCACGCAAAAAAGCGCAAGCCGCATTCGCGTCAGCCGTGATTCTGCTTTGTCTAAGCGGACTCGCGACCTATCTCACGATTGTGCGCCTGCTCGAAAGTGAAAAATGGGTGGTCCACACCTATGAAGTTCAAGCCGCTCTGGGCAATGTGGATTCGGCGGCGGTAGATGCTGGACGGGCCCGTTCCGGCTACGTTATTACCGAAGGCGCCGATTTCCTGAACAACTTTGATGCTGCGGTTCCCAGGGTTCATGAGGCCCTTCTGCGGTTGCGAGATCTTACCCGAGATAATACAAAGCAGCAGGAACTTTGCACCCACCTGGAAGAATTGACGGCGAGCAGACTGGCCTTGTTTCGAGGGTCCATCGAACTGGCAAAGTCCGGCCCTCGCGATGATAAAGGACAAGAAGACATTTCCCGTCGAGGCCTGCCGATTGTTTCCGAAATCACCGCCACGATGCAGCAAATGAAGGATGAGGAGCAAAGGTTGCTGTATGCCCGTGAGCAGGCTTCGAAGCGCTTGTTCACGCTGGCCGTGGCTGTCCTGATGGTCACATTTATTCTCGCGCTGATCATGTTTTCGGTGCATTACAGGCTGCTTGCTGCCGAACTCGATGCCCGCGAACAGGCGGAGCGCACGGTTCGTGACAGCGAACAATCACTCCGCAGCCTGACCGGCCGCCTTTTGCAGCTACAAGACGAGGAGCGCCGACGATTCTCTCGCGAGCTTCACGATAGTCTGGGACAGTACCTGGCGGGGGTAAAAATGAATCTGGACATGTTCTCCAATTCTCAGCCGGGCGACCGACTCTTGGCTGAAGCGATTCATCTCTTGGATCAATCCATCGCAGAGACCCGGACAATTTCGCATCTTCTGCACCCGCCGCTTCTGGACGAGGCCGGGTTCTCATCTGCAGCAAAATGGTATCTGGAGGGGTTTGCGCAACGCAGCGGGATTGAGGTCAAGATGGATTTGCCTGAGGACCTGAGCCGGCTACCCAGATCGATTGAACTGGGGCTCTTTCGCGTATTGCAGGAGGGCCTGACCAACATTCATCGGCACTCGGGCAGTTCGAGAGCCGATGTTGCGCTCAAACTTTTTCCTGACAAGATCGTTCTCGACGTGCGGGACTACGGGAAGGGAATTCCCCACGAACTGCTTAAGAACTTTCGGGGCAAAGGGACGAGTTTTGGTGTAGGGCTGGTGGGCATGAGGGAGCGTCTGCGAGAACTTGGCGGCCAACTTGACATTCAATCCAAACCAACAGGCACGTTGATTTCGGCGACTATGCCGCTTCCCGAGGCGACCAACAACGTGGATGCCTCCAACGTCGTTGAAGCTCAGTTCGGGAAATAGGTTTCGTGGCGAAGCAAGGCTCCGACAGCATCTACGACGTGGGTGATGTCGGTCTTTGCGCATGCGCCGCGGATCCCAACCTTTCGCGCCTCCTCGCTCAACTGCTGAGAGAGATGGATTGTGACCATGAGAATCGGAGTTTTCGGCGAGAGGTCAACGATGTGGCGAGCGGCCTCCAATCCGTTCATCTCGGGCATTTGAAAGTCGAGCACGATGATGTCGGGCCTTACCTTCTCGAACCGCTCTACTGCTTCCTTGCCATTGCTGGCCTCATCGCAAACCTCCCAGTCGGCGTGGTGGTTCAGCAAGACACGGAGGCAACGGCGTACTGCCGGGCTGTCATCCGCCACTAGAATTCGAACCAACGAAATTCTCCTCTTCAGCCGCGGCCCAAATGGCCCACTTCTGTGCGACCCCTGTTGGCAACCTATCGGTTCGGCAGTCGGCAAGCAATACAATGGACACCGTACATTGCAAGAAAGTTGCTGACCTTGCAATCAACTACCAGTCCCGCGCTCAATGTCCCTTGCTGTGGTCTTTCGCTTTGTGCTGTTTTAGAACGGTTCGGGCCGCAACCTCTTTAGCGCGGCTGCCGTAGCGACCTGAAGGTTCGGCGCTCTCCTTGATGTGTTCGTATTCACGCTGTTCCTTCGCTCCTACGCCACGAACATGTTTTTTCCCCGGCACGTGTTTTCTCCTTGTTCGTATAGTGTGGCCCCAAGAGTAGAAGCCGATAGCCCTCATTTGCCATCCCGCGTAAGCCGTATGCCGCAATCGAAATAGCGGTATGGTCGCCTCATAACTCTCGAACCATGACTTAAGGGGCGAACTTAAGGCGGACTTAAGAGCTCCCACCCAGAAAGTGAATCATGGGGTGCAGCTGGAGCCTCAGCTAGAACACTTGTGCGATTCCGTTACGGAGGGCATAGAGGGTGAGGTCAGCGACCGAATGGAGATCAAGTTTGCGCATAATATTCGTGCGGTGGGTTTCAGCCGTCTTTACGCTCAGATTCAGTGCCATGGCCACTTCCTTGCTCGTTTTGCCCTCTGCCAGCAGCTGCACTACTTCGCGTTCGCGGGCGGTAAGGCGATTTTTGGGGTGAAGTGGTTCCTTCCGCTCCTGGTTCAAATATCCGTCGACCACGATCTCCGTAACCTGGCTGGTAAAAAAAGTTCGATGCTGCTGCACGGCTTCTACGGCGTTGAGAAGATCGCGCCCTGCGTCCGATTTCAGAAGAAAGCCGTGAGCCCCTACGGCAAGCACTTCCCGCACCACTTGCTGCGAATAATGCATGGTCAGGATAAGGATGTGGGTCGCAGGGCAGTTGGCGAGAATTTGCCGGGCCGCCTCTATGCCATTTAGATTCGGCATTCCAATGTCGAGCAGAACCAGGTCGGGCTTCAGTTCGCCGGTTCGTTCCACTGCTTCACGCCCATCCGACGCCTCGCCGCTCACTTCCCATCCCGGATGGTTTTCCAGCATTACGCGGAGCCCTCGCCGCACGAGTTCGTGGTCGTCAGCAATCAGAATTCGAAAAGGCTTCATGTTGTTTTAGCTCCGGTCGGAAGCAGCTTTGTTCCTTCCCGCGCCTGTCACAACAACCCATTAGCAGCACAAGTTGTGCCAAACTTTCATCGTGTTACATTCGCTGATCCCGGGTGGCTTAGATGCCAGTTCGGGCACGGTCGCGTGTAATTTTTGTCCGGCAGAATGCCCTTGCGACACATTTGTTTGACGTCGCGTTAGCGGAAGACACCGCACATTCCTCAAGACCGTACTCGTTTCACTGGATTGGCAGGGCCGTCCCCTGCGAATACTCTGTGGGTGTATTGCCGGAGCTGGCTAACGACGGAGAAAGAGGCCGGAATGATCGCATTTACTAAACGCGCTTTGATCACCGAGCACCGAAGTGCAGTTATTGGTGTGATCGTTGTTTTATTTCTCTTCACTGGCACGACATTTCCATGCGCGCAGCAAAGCCCTCAGGAAGACGTCAAGCAGTTGGTCCGCAGCACCATCGATTAACGAACTGAACGGCAGTCATCAAGATGAGGGTCGCTGGACGTACCGGCTGGGTGTTTCGAATTCCGCCAGGAATCTCGTGAAGATTGCCGACCGGCAGAGAGCGTGACTCGCCTGACAGTCGTTCCGCTTCGGTTCGAGTCCAAGACAGGGAAACGACAAAAACCTGTGCCGCTCTCTGCCACCGGGTTTGACTTCGCCAGACTACCAGCCCCCGAATGTGATCGCCATCAGGTTTTTGGTAGGAAACAACTCGAAAGACGCCTTAGTTTGTCTGGCATTTTGAAACCGTCCGGTCTTCGGTCCTGAGCTGGAATGCAAAGAAACGCCCGGCTACAGGATTTACTGTATTCACTATTTTTCTGTGTTCTAGAAATATGGCGTTAACTTCGTTGTTTTGGTGGAGGCAGCATGGAAGCCAGAGTGCATAAATCTCCGATCAATCGGGACTGGAAAGAGTTCTACAAGGCCGCACTTTTCGAGGATGACACGACCAAGCTCCTCCACCGTATTTCTGAGGCGGAAAAAGCTCTTACCGCCCGGGCATTAGAGCTGTTCGACGCGGGTAGTGAGCAAATTCGTGAGCAGAAAGCTTTGGATAACGCGTGGTATTTCCTGCGCCTCTTGCGAAAAATCGAAGGGGGAGCCAACTCCCCGTGCGAACAGCTACAACCCGTCCACACAAACCAGCCCAGCAACCAACATCAGCGTGTGTAAGACTTTCTTGTTTCCAGAGAGATGGCAAAAATTACACTTTTCCTCTCTTCGTGTTCCCATTTGCAATGAAGAACTTAGTGTTCTGGCACTGTATTTGCTTTCAGTAGGCCCGGTTCACGAGACCCAGGAGTGCAGGGGATGGCTGAAGGCGATCGAGCAAACTGGCGGGATCTTTGCGAGGCTGCAGCTAAAGAACCAGACTCTGAAAAGTTAGCCGATCTGGTCGATCAAATCATCAAAGCCCTGGATGATCGTGAACGAGCCTTTGCATCTCCGGCGCAGTTTGACCGATGCGGCCAGTTCTGAGGCGGAAAAAGCGGGAGAGTGGTCGCCCATCCCGCTTTCCTTTTCAGCGCTAAACCCGACCCGTCAGCAGCAGAATAAGCACAACGACCACAACTAGCCCCAAACCACCGCTGGGGTAGTAGCCCCAACCTGAGCTGTATGGCCACGTGGGCAACGCACCGACCACCAGTAACACCAAGATGACTAGCAGAATCGTTGACATGAATTCGCTCCTCTAACAAGAAGTCACCCGGCACGCGAAGCCGATGCGCATTGTGGTCCCCGGCCAGATCCTGCGTTCGCGTCTACCGGGAGTGCTGGCCGGATGGCAAAATGACGATCCGGCCGTCACCAAGGTCAAGCTACAGAATTCATACGTGGTTGTTACATCGGGTTAACTGGGTACCTCGCGGGGTTTCACGCTGTACGTCGAGAACGCGAAGCTTGCGGGGTGAACGCTAAACTGGCCGGCACTTTGGAGTCGCAAAGCAAGTCGAACAGCCACGGGTCGTCGTCGAGTAGGCGGAACACGCGTGCCGATAAGATGCCGTCAAAATGAATAACGGCCAGGCCGCACCGGGCCTGGCCGCAGATGGAGTGCAGATCCCAGCTATTTTGCGGAAGCGGTTGTGGCAGGAGCCGGCGAGGTTGCTTCACTCTGCTGGCGTGCCTGGCCGGAGTATTTTCTTACCGCCGCCAGGAAAGGCTCGCTTCCCGGAGTGGCCGCAACCTTTCCGTTCAAAATGTCTGCAAAGGGAATCGGCTTGCCGTAGAGCAACGCGGTTTCGTCCTTATCCTGCTTGACGACGGCGCCGCTCAAATCGATGCCAGCAAAAACGCCACGAGCGCGGGAATAAGTCAACACCTCGGCCCTCATCGAGATGTCAGTGTCGGCGGCGGTGTCACGGCCAACCGGCCCCGCAGCGGCTGAGGCATCTGCCCCGAGTTTGAACTTGCTGGCGAGCAAGTGCTGCATGCCCTCGTCATTGGTGACGACCATTACGAGATCAATCGCCTGTCCGCCGAGTTGTAGACCCCAGCTGCCGCCGGTGATGCTAATCGGCGCGGGAGCGGTCCATCCCTTAGCCGCCCTGCAAGTCACGACCCCTTTACCGTGCTCACCGCCGAAGCCGACCGCAATCTTGACGATCGATGGCACCACGGCGATGCACTTGGAATGGTCCATGACTTTGTCAGGGATCGCTTTATCAGGAGTTGCCATAATTTCGTTGAGCACTTCAGCAGATTTCGTAATGCGTTTGCTGATGTCGGTTTGATCTTTATCATCGTCCGCTGCCCAGCTCATGCTGCTCATGATTAAGAGCACGCTGCCGAGAGCCAAAAGACATTTCGTCACTGCGCTATTTCCCAATCTCATCTCTAACCTCTTCTGTACCCAATGTGGGCACGCCGAATTTGCTGTTTCGAACTTAACGCGCGGATCCAGTTCCTTCTATCAAGTGCACCCTGTAGATGCGGCCGGCGCATGACCTAGTGAGACACTACGATCAGGCGTTGCTCGCTACCAATTGCGACATGGCGGACGTGGACTGCATCGCTACCGCCTGGCCGATTGGTAAATCCCACTCTTCGACTGAAGGCCGCGCGCGCGCGGCGGACGACTGCGTGCCTCGCGCGGGTGCCGTCGGTGTGCTCCGGTTCTTTGGCAACTGCGCCAACAGTTCGCGAATGCGCAATTTGGCTTTGTGCAGTTGCGACTTCGAGTTTCCGACCGAACAACCGAGCATCTCTGCGATTTCCTGATGCTCGTAGCCCTCCACTTCATGCAACAAGAAAATCGTCCGGTAGCCGTGCGAAAGCTCTTTGATTGCCCAAGCCAGAGCGACCCGGTCGACGCAACCCGCCAGGCGGTTATCTTGAGTTCCATATTCGCGGCGTATCTTCGCGCCATCACTGCCGCTATATGGTTCGTCAAGAGAGACTTGGCACAGCGCCTTCTTGCGAAAGTGCATCAGCACTGTATTGACTGCAATGCGGTAAAGCCAGGTCGAAAACGCTGAATCTCCGCGAAAAGCCGCGATCTTGCGGAACACCTGCAAGAACGCATCCTGGGTGAGATCCTCGGCCTCGGCTGCATTATTCGTCATACGCAAGCATACGGAGTAAACCCGCGTCTTGTGCGCATGAAATAGAGCGGCAAATGCATCTGAGTCGCCTTCCTGGGCGCGCCTAATTACATCGGAATCCAGAGGAACCGTGCTCGTCATAGCTGAGTCGCTGTTCACCGGAGTCTCCTTTCAAGTCTCATGTCCACAGCGTGCCGGACGAAACGAAACCGAGCTTCGTCGCATTCACATTGTGGAGAGTAGATTCGAAATCGAAAATGGTCTATCCAGTGCAGCCTGTAGGCGTTTCCAGATGTTGCTGTATCAAATTGTTGTGATCTTTCTGCGTGTTCGCCCCCGTTTCCTCATTTTCTCTTTGTTCACTGAACCGTTTGCTGGACTGTCATTTACTAACCTGTCGGTTTTCGCCTGGTGCGGTCCTTGCGCTTCACCTTCGTCGGATTTCCACCGGAGTGAGGGTTGCTACAGAGATCCCTTAACGGCAGTACAGAGTTGGTGGGATTGTCGGTTGCCGGTTGTGGACCTATGCTGCGACGCATGGAACGTTTCTGCAAAACGCCCACCTTTCAAGCAGGGGTCGTCTGAGAGTTTGCCGGCTCCTGCTTCTCGCCTTGCGCGTTTTGGCTACAGCAACTTCAATCTGGGTTTACATGGTTAGCCCTATCCTCAACGAGTACGCCGCAATTTAGGCTGGGCAACGACGCGAAGGAATCGCGCGAATTCAAAACGGAGGCACTCTGTGATTTATTGGGCGTTAATGTTTCTCCTCGTTGCCTTGATTGCCGGGGTTTTCGGCTTCACTGGCTTAGCTCTGGCTGCTGCGGGAATGGCGAAGCTTCTGTTTTTCATTTTCCTGGTGTTGTTCGTCATCACGTTCGCTACGCATCTGACGCGAGCCGGCGGCACTCGAATCTAGGTTTTCAAATGAGTTCAACGATACAGACATCTCGCAGGCTACCCCGCAGTCGGTTCTTGCAACTAAAGCTCCTGAACGCCGCCCAAATCTGAAAGCGTGAGCGGCGATCACGAGCCTACATAGGAGTAATTCATGGGAAACGAAACCGAAAAAGATCTCCAGCAACAGAAGCCCCAGCCCACCGGAACGGTGGACCAGTCGAAAAAACAGCCTTCACACGAAGGTGGACAGAATCCTAACCAGCAGGACCCTTCCAAGAAGAACCCATCGCAGGGCGACAACTCCCGCCAGCGCGATGACGAAGAGGGTTCTGAGCAAAAGCGTCGCGTATCGTAGTTACTGTATCGGTAAGCGGCTAACCTCCCCCAGCGAACCTGCTGGGGGATTTTCTTGCACCTAAGGTCTGCGACGGTAAAACTCCGCAACTCCGTTTGATCTCAGCGTGTTATCCCACTCGGGAACTCTTTGGCTCTTACGGCCAACCTACCAAGGCCATACAGGAAACACCCTAGAGCGAACCCGGTAGCTTTTGTGATAAGAAATCGTGCAAGGGCCGAAGTT